>ENA-UOJC01000188-UOJC01000188.1-human-gut-metagenome-genome-assembly--contig:-C104-NODE-188-length-110787-cov-50.773742_pt1 | contig 110787 bp, 82 predicted proteins | sample MGYA00242339_ERZ723886 | MGnify/ENA metagenome assembly ERZ723886 | reverse complement strand
TAGCACTACAGATTTTGGTTCTGCCAGTTCAGGTTCGAGTCCTGATATCTCAACAAGGGGCCGGTCACAGAGTTTGTCGAAGTGGCCGGCTTTTTTTGACACATGCATGAACTTAAGGAGCTAACTGATAACTAATTGCAGAATCCCTCCCGGTCAATCAGGAGGGCAGAATCTCACAAATAATTGATTAAAAACAAATTAACATTTACACCATGAAAGGAACCTACATATTCTTAGCTGATGATTTCGAGGAAATCGAGGCTCTTGCGATAGTGGAACGCCTGAAAGGCTCGGATCTCGCCGCGGAAATCCGCTCAAGCATGATGATCTGAACCGCTGCCAGGCAATGAGACTGCAGCATATTCATTTAGTAAAGATAACTTTCGGTGTTTTATCGGGAAATGGTTATTTTTGCAGTCATGTTAGTAAACCTTAATTAAGAAGTAATATGGTCAAAGTCAATTTGGGAGGATGCGCCTCCTTCGTCAAGGACGAGGATTACAAGGAATATGTCGGCAAAGCCCTTGAGGCATTCGATGTGCTTGCCAATGAATCAGGAGCGGGAAATGACTTCCTCGGCTGGAAGCGTCTGCCGTCCGAGACACCGGAAGCGCTTATCGCCGAGTGCGAGGCCGTACGCGACAACTGGAAGGCAAAGGGAGTGAACCTGGTCGTTGTGATCGGCATCGGAGGTTCCTACCTTGGAGCCCGCTGCGCCATCGAGGCTCTGTCACACAATTTCGCCAAGCAGCTCAGCGGAGCGAAGGAAGCTCCTGAAGTTGTATTCGCCGGAAACAACCTTTCCGAGGAATATCTCGCCGAGCTCATGGATCTCGTGGCCGAGAGGAATGTAGCCACAGTCGTGATCTCCAAGTCCGGCACCACCACCGAGCCGGCTGTAGCCTTCAGAATCGTGAAGGAACACATCGAGAAGAACTACACTGACGCGTCCGAAAGGATAGTCGCCATCACCGATGCCCACAAGGGAGCCCTCAAGACCCTTTCCACACAGGAAGGCTACAAGACATTCGTCGTTCCGGACAATGTCGGAGGCCGTTTCTCAGTTCTCACTCCTGTCGGACTCCTGCCTATCGTTCTCGCCGGATTCGATGTACGTGAGATGCTTGCCGGAGCCGCCGAGATGGAGAAGGCTCTTGCTGTCAAAGGTGAGGAGAACCCAGCCGTGCAGTACGCCGCGATGAGGAACCTCCTATATTCTAAACTTGGAAAGAAAGTCGAGATTCTGGTGGCTTACAATCCTAAGTTCCAGTACCTTGGAGAGTGGTGGAAGCAGCTTTACGGCGAGTCCGAGGGCAAGGATCTCAAGGGAATATTCCCGGCTTCAGTGAACTTCACCACCGACCTCCATTCTATGGGACAGTTCATCCAGGACGGTGACAGGGTAGTGTTCGAGACAGTCGTGAACATCGAGAAGAGCAACCGCGAGGTTATCATCGGAAGCGACGAGCAGAATCTTGACCAGCTCAACTATCTCGCCGGACAGCACGTGGAGCATTGCAACGCTATGGCACAGCTCGGAACAAAGCTCGCACACATCGACGGCGGAGTACCTCAGCTGGAAGTATCAATCGAGAAAATCAACGCATTCAACCTCGGCGGCCTGTTCTATTTCTTTGAATATGCCTGCGGAGTCAGCGCCTATGTCCTCGGCGTGAATCCGTTCAACCAGCCAGGTGTGGAAGCTTACAAGAAGAACATGTTCGCGCTTTTGGGCAAACCAGGCTACGAGGAGCAGGGAAAGGCTCTTCAGGCAAGACTGTAGAGCCATGACTTGTGAACAGAAATTCAGGGAAACGTACAGACGGGAGCCGGAAGGGCTCTCGTTCTGTCCGTATCGTGTCTGCCCTCTGGGCGCACACTCCGACCACCAGCTCGGCAAGGTGACCGGTCTGGCCATTGACAAGGGAATCCACATCGCCTTCGCTCCAAAGCAGAACGGAGTCATTGAGTTTTCATCGCTCCAGTTCGAGAAACGCGCACAGTGGCATGTGAACTCGGTGCCTGAGACCAAGCAGGGCGACTGGGCCGACTACCTGCGCGGGGCGACACTCAAACTTGGAGCCAAGTACCCGCTCCGTGTCGGTCTCAGCGGAGTGATCGAGGGATCGCTTCCAATCGGAGGACTTTCCTCATCGGCAGCCGTCACGATAGCTTTCCTGAAGGCTCTGTGCACGGTCAATGGGCTCCACCTCTCGGATGTCGAGCTGATCAAGACCGAGATGGCCGCGGAGAACGACTATGTCGGAGTCTCATGCGGAAAGCTGGACCAAAGCTGCGAGGTGTATTCTAAAAAAGATCACCTGCTCTACCTTGACACCAAGGATGACAGCTACGAGCTCATCCCGACATCCACGGCCATGAAGCCTTACGAGATCGCGATTTTTTTCAGCGGTGTCGAGCGCACCCTTGCCGGCAGCAAGTTCAACATGCGTGTGGACGAATGCCGCAGTGCGGCCTACGCCCTGAAAGCCTACGCCGGAATGGAATACGGCAAGTTCGGGGAGACCAACCTGCGTGACGTTCCGGTCGAGGTGTTCCACAGGTTCGCGGACCGTCTGCCGGAAACTTGGCGCAGACGTGCCGAGCACTGGTACGGGGAATATGACCGTGTGCAGCGCGGAGCCGAGGCCTGGAGAAGCGGGAATCTTGAGGAATTCGGCCGCCTCAGCTTCGAGAGCGGCCTGTCTTCCATCGAGAAATGGGAGACAGGCTCGCCGGAACTCAAGAAGATCTACGAGATCATGACCCAGACCGAAGGCATCTACGGCGGACGTTTCAGCGGAGCCGGATTCAAGGGCTGCTGCATGGCCCTCATCGACCCGACGTTCAAGGATGAGATATTCAAAAAAGTTGAGACAGAGTACCTTGCCGAATTTCCGGACCTGAAAGGACATTATTCCGCATGCATCTGCCACAGCGCTGACGGTGTGAAGATATGAGATGCCTGATACTTGCCGCGGGTTATGCCACAAGGCTCTACCCGCTGACGGAGAATTTTCCGAAACCGCTGCTTAAAGTCCGGGATAAAGCCATTCTGGACTGGCTGATCGATGACATCAAGACTTCCGGAGCGGTTGATGAATATGCCGTCATCTCCAACCATAAGTTCGCCGGACATTTCGCCGAATGGGCAGCCGGACGTCCTGACGACAGGATCACTGTGGTGGATGACGGAACCTCCACGAACGAGACACGTCTGGGGGCCGTGCGTGACATCCAGTTCGCGATCGACTCTCTGGGGCTCGATGATGACATGCTCGTCATCGCAGGAGACAATGTTCTGGATTTCAGCCTTGTGAGATTCATTGAATATGCCAGCGCCAAGGGTACATCCTGCATCATGCGCTTCTTCGAGCCATCGGAGCAGCGCCTTCGCAAATGCGGTGTCGTGGAAGTGAACGATGAGGATTTGATACTCAGCATGGAGGAGAAGCCGTCAGAGCCTCGCTCGCATTGGTGCTGTCCCCCGTTCTATTTCTACACCCGCAAGGACGCGCGTTTGATTCCTTCCGGAATCTCGGCAGGTTGCGGCACAGACGCACCGGGCAGCTACATCGCATGGCTGGCCACACAGGTTCCCGTGCACGCCATGGAGATGCCGGGCCACCGCTATGACATCGGCAACCTTGAGAGTTACCACAATGTCTGTGAGCAGTACAACGGAATCGTGAAGTAGGTCGTCGAGTCTGCCTTGCCGGCAATCGGCTTTTTACCAACATGGCAGACAACAATCTGTTTATCAATACAATAAGCAAACTCGTGGTACTGAAATCAGAACCACGAGTTTGCTTTTATTCTTGATTATAAAGCACTTAAGTGCCACGGCACTATTCGCCGGCCTCTTTGAGACGCTCGGCGTTCTCCGCGATCTGGAGCTGGTTGATGCATTCCTGGATGTCACCGTCCATAAAGACAGGAAGGTTGTACATTGACCAGTTGATGCGGTGGTCGGTCACACGGCCCTGAGGGTAGTTGTAAGTGCGGATTTTGGCGGAACGGTCACCGGTGGAGACCATCGTCTTGCGCTTCGCGCCGATCTCGTCGAGATATTTCTGATGCTCAAGGTTATAGAGACGGGTACGGAGCTCCTCGAAGGCGCGGTCCTTGTTCTTTAGCTGGGAGCGCTCCTCCTGGCACTGCACGACCAGACCGGTCGGAAGGTGGGTCAGACGCACGGCTGAATATGTCGTGTTGACTCCCTGGCCACCAGGGCCTGACGAGCAGAACAGATCCAGACGGATGTCATCCCATTTAAGGTCTACATCGAACTCTCCGGCCTCAGGGAAAACGGCCACGGAAGCCGCCGAGGTCTGGATTCGGCCCTGAGTCTCGGTCTGAGGCACACGCTGCACACGGTGCACTCCGGACTCATATTTCATAATGCCATAGACGCCCTCGTCATTGGATGAAAGCTTGAAGACTATCTGCTTGTAGCCTCCGGCCGTGCCTGGAGTCTCATCGTTAACCTCCAGCTTCCAGCCGCGTTTCTCGGCGTACTTCGAGTACATTCTGAAAAGGTCACCGGCGAAGATGGCGGCCTCGTCACCACCAGTGCCGCCGCGGATCTCGATGATGGCGTTCTTGCTGTCATCCGGATCGGCAGGGATGAGGAGAATCTTGATCTTCTCCTCCATCTCCGGGATCTTCGGCTCGATCTCGGCGATCTCAGCCTTCGCCATGTCGCGAAGGTCCTCGTCCTTCTCGTTGATCATGATGTCCTTGGCCTCTGCCAGCTCATCGACCATCTTCTTGTACTCAAGACCGGCCTTGATGATAGGCTCCAGCTCCTTATAGTCCTTGTTGAGCTGGACGTATTTCTTCATATCAGCGATCACCTCAGGATCAGCAAGCTGCTTCTGAAGCGACTCGTATTTGTCCTGGAGAGCCAGGATCTTGTCCACTAATGTATTCTCTGCCATATTCAATGGTTAATTTTCTTCAATTCCGGTTTCCTGACCGTGGTCACTGAGCATGTCGAAGTGACCTTATTATCATTCTCCATCGGTGCTTCGACAAGCTCAGCAACCGAACGGGTATATTCCTAAATCGACTTGAGGTAGCAGCGGCGGCGCATAAACAGCTCGTGCTCGTACTTGCCCCAGACGTTGACCGCGCCGTTGGACTCGATCTGCGGGTTAGAGATCGCCCATTTCGTGCCAGCCTTGCGGTATTTCTCCGACATTGTGCAATGGTAGATCGAAGAGACCCCCGTGTTCTGCCACTTCGGCACGGCCCCGTTGATCATCAGATCGACAGTGTCGTACTTGTACATCGCCTTCAGCAGATGGAACCAGCCGAACGGAAACAGATGGCCTTTCGCCTTCTGAAGAGCCGGCGAGATCGTCGGGAAAGTGATCCCGAATCCCACAAGTTCCTCATTGTCATCGAATATTATGCTGCTAGTCTTGTCCGAGACAAACTTCAAGACCTCGCTCGCCTCCTCGTCAATCTCCTCCTTGGTGAAAGGGATGAAGTTATAGACGGACTTCGCGAAACTCTCGTTATAGACATCGAAGAAGTATCTGACCATCTTCTTGTCCTTCTTGAGTTTGTTCAGACTCCCCTCGTGCAGGTTGTACCTCTGCTTCAGAAGTCCCGCGATCCTCGTGATCTTCTCCTGAAGAGGCTGGTCCGCGGCGATCTTGTACTGCACCCAGTCGCATTCCTTCACATAGCCAAGGGCTGTGACGAAGTCATTGTAGTACGGATAGTTGTACAGACAGTTGAACGGCGGGATGTTCTCGTAGCCCTCGACCAGCATGCCCTGTTTCCCAAGGGTGTTGTAGTACAGAGGTCCATGGATCTCGTTCATTCCGTTCTCCTTGGCCCACGCCTCGGCGGTGCCGAGAAGAAGTTTGGCCACCTCGAAGTCATCGATCGTGTCAAACCATCCGAAGCGGGCTCTCTTCTTGTCATAGAGCGCGTTATAACGAGGGTTAATCATTCCGCAAATACGTCCGACAACAGTCTTGCCATCCATGACCATCCACATTTTCCTCTTGCAATAGGAAAGGGTGGAGACTTTGGTCAAAGATTTGATCTGGTCGCTGTGAAGAGCGGGAACATACTGAGGACAGTCTTTGTACAACTTGTCAGGGAACTTGATGAATTTCATCAGATCCCTTCTGCTCACAACCTCAACTACTTTATAATCAGGCATAAGTATCCATTCTTCAACACTTCCTTCTCAGGAAGACATCCACAAATTTAAGAAATAGTCTTGTTTTGGACAAATATGAGCATCCAAAGTTTAATTTGGAGAGTAACATTATTTGCTCAAAACAAGTCGCCAAGACCTCTTGACCGCCTGAATATCTTCAAGCAAGCTTAGATCTACAGTCCTTTAGCCTTCCCTTCGTCCCAGATCTCGTCCATCTCGGCGAGAGTCATCTGATGAAGATCCTTGCCCTTGCGGATCGTGTTCTCTTCCAGGTAGGTGAAGCGGCGGCGGAACTTGTCGCAGGCACGGTTAAGGGCCGTGTCGGGATTGAGGCCGTAAAGCCTCGCGGCGTTGATGGTGGCGAACATAAAGTCCCCGAGTTCCTCCTCGGCCCTGTCTGTGGCGGCTTTTCTCTCCTCCTCAGTAGTGGCGGAATCCATTGCGTCCATCTCGGCCTGAAGTTCCATCTGCTCCTCCTTGACCTTGTCCCAGACCTGGCTCTTCTCCTCCCAGTCGAAACCGACTCCGCGGGCCTTGTCCTGCATCGAGAACGCCTTCAGGATCGGAGGCATCGCGTCCGGAATCCCGGAAAGGATACGCTTGTTGCCTCCTTTTTCCTTAGCCTTGAGCATCTCCCAGTTCTCGGAGACCTGCTCGGCGTCGGCCACTTTGGTCGTGGAGAACACGTGGGGATGGCGGTAGATCATCTTCTCACACAGTTTGTCCATCACATCGGCGATGTCGTAGCGGCCTTCCTCCTCGGCGATCCTGGCGTAGAATATCACGTGAAGGAACACGTCCCCGAGCTCTTTCTCAAGCGCGGCGTCATCCTTCTTCATCACGGCGTCACTGAGCTCATAGACTTCCTCGACCGTCATAGGCCGGAGGGTGTCGATGGTCTGTGCGTGGTTCCACGGACATTCGGCCCGCAGCCTGTCCATCACGTCCAACGCCCGCTCGAACGCCTTTAATTTCTTTTCCTTATTAATCATATCCTGCAAAATTACTAAAATCTTTGAATATGCACACAGCGTTTCCTACAGCGCTTCAGTGCTTCGGGTGCAAAACACCGTCTTTCTCACCCGAAACCGGAAAAATCAACACTACCGGGTGAAAAACCACCCTTTCCACACCCGAAACGGACAGACCACGGAAGTGGCTATCGTACCAGGAATTTGAATATACTCTCAAAAGCACTATCTTTGCCGCCGCAAACATATTAATAACAATGAAAGAGATTCATTACGTTTCAGCCGACGAGGCGGTCAAGGCCATAAAGTCGGGCGATCATATTCATTTGAGCAGCGTGGCGAGCGTGCCGCATATTCTTGTTGACGCGCTTGTGCGCAGGGCTGAGGCCGGAGAGGTCGAGGACCTGCATTTCCACCACTTCCACACCGAAGGGCCGGCTCCATATTCAGATCCGAAATATTCAGGGATCTTTTTTGAGCAGGGGTTCTTCGTAGGGCCGAACGTGCGCCCGAACGTGAATTCCGGGTACGCGGACTATCTGCCGGTGCATCTGGGTGAGTCTCAAAAGCTTTACCGCTGCGGTGCCATCAAGTTGGGAGCCGCTTTGGTGCAGGTGTCCACTCCGGACGAGAACGGAATGGTGTCACTGGGAACTTCGGTGGATTGCTCGCTGGCGGCCATCGAGACAGCCCGTGTGAAGATCGCTGTCGTGAATCCGCACGTGCCGTTCGCCTACGGAGACCTCGTGCCGATTGACACTTTCGACTACCTTGTCAAGGATGACACTCCGCTGGTTACCAAGGATTTTGCCGAGCCGACACCGACTGAGGTGCTGATTGGAAAGAATTGCGCGGAACTGGTGCCGGACGGAGCCTGCATCCAAATGGGAATCGGCGCCCTGCCGAACGCTCTGGCCGCGCAACTTGCTGACCACAAAAATCTTGGTGTGCACACAGAGATGTTCGCGGACGGGATCCTGCGCCTTATAAAGAAAGGTGTCGTGAACGGAGCGAACAAGAAGATCGACAAGGGCAAGATCGTCGCTTCCTTCCTTCTGGGCTCTCAGGAGGTATATTCATTCATCGACCACAATCCGGATGTGCTGATGAAGGACATCAAGTACGTCAACGATCCGTGGGTGATCTGCCAGAACCCGAATATGATGGCCATCAATTCAGCCACCGAGGTGGACCTGACAGGCCAGATCTGCGCAGACTCGATCGGAACGAGGATATTCTCCGGAACCGGCGGCCAGCTGGATTTTGTGAAGGGTGCGTCTATGTCCGAGGGCGGAGTGTCGATGACGGCCTTCGCTTCCCGCACGAACAAGGGCAAGGCGAAGATCGTCCCGTTCCTGAACCCTGGTGCCGGAGTGGTCACCCCGCGCGCCGACGCTCACTGGATAATCACTGAATATGGAGCCGTGGATCTGTACGGCAAGTCACTTCAGGAGCGCGCCAAGCTCCTCATCAGCATCGCCCACCCGGACGACCGTGAGATGCTTGACCGCGCCTCGTTCGAGCGCTTCGGGCCGCACTGGCACGTGGTTAAAATCTGATCTACCCTACCGCCGACGTAGAGATTTCCAAGAAAGGACAGGAATAAGGAAGCTGAGGAGGCAGGCGATGATCCAGAAGACGGAGACGGGGGCGAAATTGAAATCGTTCCCGTCTATCATTATACCGCTGACGATGTTCTGGATTCCGGCGGCGGCATAGCTGGCCAGACCGACCATTCCAAGAGCCGCCCCGGTGGCCTTGCGCGGCACGATGTCCAGCGCCATCAGGCCGGCGACCGTGCAATAGACCACACCAATCGCCAGGCTAAATACCGACACGTAGATGATATTCAATGAATATCCTCCGCCGGTGAAAAGGAAGGCCCCGAGCGACAGCAGGCAAAGCAGCCCGGAAATCAGCACGGGAATGAAGCGGTTCCCTTTGAATACTTTGTCCGAAAGCCACCCGGCAAGCACGGTACCGGCTATTCCGAAAGCCTCGGAGAACGCTATGATCTGAGTGGCCCCGGCCAGCGAAAAGCCTTTGCCCTTCTGGAGGAACAGCACCCCCCACTCGCTGACGGCGTGCTGGGTGATGTACACGAATGCGCTCGAAAGGGCGATTATCCATATTCCCGGATGTCGGACAACCTTTTTCTGAAGTTCCTTGATTGGCATCGAGTCAGCCTTCTGAGGTTTCTCGCCGGCCAGTTTCTGAACGGAAGGAAGGCCACGGCTTTCCGGAGTGTCCGAGACCATCAGAAGGATCATCACCGAGCCGATGACTCCCGCCACAGCGGAGAAGATGAATCCGCACTCCCAGCCGATCCACCCGACAACGAGTCCTAAAACAAAGACCGATAGAGACTTACCCAAATATGGCGTGGCGCTGAATATGCTGTAATATGTGCCTCGGCGGTCAAGTGGAAACCAGCGCGAAAGGCTGATGACTCCCGGAGGTGCCCCCATCGACTGGCAGAAACCGTTGACTCCCCAGATGACGGCGAACACGATGAACAGCAGCATCGTGGAAGTCCCCGTCCACCCTTGGAGCAAACCAAGCACACCCATCAGCAGATTGACAACGGTGGAAATCAGAAGCCCGGTCGCCATAAAACGGCGCACGTTGCAATAATCAGCGATGAATCCGTTGGTGAACTTGCCGAAAGCATAGACGAAATAGAATGCCGAGCCGATGATGCCAAGCTGCGCGGCCGTGAATATTCCCTCGTCAATCAACGGCTGCTTCACCACGCTCATCGCCATCCGGCAGACGTAATAGAGAGCGTAAGCCCCTGTCACACCCCAGAAAGTGAGCCCCCGCAGACGCTTGTACTCTCCTTCTACCTTTTCTGAAGCTATCTTCTCCTCCGAGGGCTTCGATATCCTATAGAATGAATATAGACTCATAAATATTCAGGAGCCATCTTGATCCGCCTGTCGATAGTTGAACATCTTTCGTTTCAGAAAAACATTCCAGGCAAATCAGGACAGCCATTCAACCTTGCAAAGATAGCCATTTTTTGCGTGGCAGACAACAACCTAATTATCAAAGAAATAGCCATTTTCGTGGTGCGACTTTTGGGACCACGAAAACCATTATTCTTCTCACTATCATACAGTTAAATGCCACGACACACCACCACTCCGCTCCGCTCTGCGAAAATGATTACTTAACGCTTACTAAAACCGAAAAAAGTTCTAATTTTGTTCTTGCGAATATCCAAGGCTATGGCATCGAAAGCCACCACCCCTTAGATGATATAGTAAATTAATAAATATGAGTCCACTTGAAAAAGTCGTTTTTTTTGAAAAACATGTGCCTCGCAGATACTTCTGTAAGGGGTAAAAAGTGGCAAATGGCACTATTTCAAGTGGGCTCAAATATCAAAAAAATATGAGAAAAACAATCGCAATCTTGATGTTGTCACTCACGGCAGTGACGATGTCCGCGCAGAAAAAACCTGTGAAGTACAATTTCACCGAGGCGTCCGACCTTACTATGGTCGGAAAACTTATGACCGACACTCCTAACCCTTACCACAGGGTGGACACCGTTAAGTTCAAGGGGTTCACGGCCGGAGAGAACAAGCAGGTCAGGATGTCGGCCGGTCTTTCCGTGGCGTTCAGGACGGATTCCAAGACCATAACGGTCAAGACCAAATACCTTGACAGAGGCTTTCCGGTCAACACCGGAGGACTCGCCGCAAGAGGCTATGACCTTTACATAAAGAAAGACGGAAAGTGGCTCTGGGCCGCCTCCAAGGTGACGCACGACCAGAAACCGGACGACAACGTCGTGCTTATCGGCAATCTGGACGGTTCTATGCACGAGTGCCTTATGTACCTGCCTATCCTGAGCGAGGAGAAGTCCATCCAGATCGGTGTCAACGAAGGTGCTGTCATCGAGGCCATCGATAATCCTTTCCGTCACAGGATCGGAATATTCGGATCCAGCTTCACGCACGGAATCAGCACTTCCAGAGCCGGGATGTCCTACCCGGATCAGCTTTCCAGAATGACCGGACTCCAGTTCCTGAGCCTCGGATGCAGCGGCAACTGCAAGCTCCAGCCATATTTCGCGGACGTGCTTTGCGCCGCCGACGTGGACGCATTCGTGTTCGACTCGTTCTCCAACCCGACTCCGGAGCAGATCAAGGAGAGGCTGTTCCCGTTCATCGAGAAGGTTCAGGCCGCTCATCCGGGAGTCCCGATGATCTTCCAGAAGACCATCTACAGGGAGAGCCGCAACTTCAACACGGGCAGCGACAAGGGCGAGGGACACAGAATGGAAGTGGTTGACAGTCTTATGAATATAGCGGTGAAGAAATATCCGGATGTCTATTTCGTGACCGCGACCTGCGCGACGGCTCCAAACCACGAGACCTCTGTGGACGGAACGCATCCGTCAGATTATGGCTACACCCTTTGGGCCGAGTCCATCAGGAAGCCTATCGTCAAGATTCTGCGCAAGTACGGAATCAGGTGATTTCATTGGTTGCTGAGCCTGTCGAAGCAACTCTTCCCGCCACTTCGACAAGCTCGGTGACCGGAGTAACAAGCTCAGTGACCGGAAAGAGTAATATTGAAATTAACATAGAATGGCGAATCTGAAGTCATTGGCCAAGGACACCGCGATCTACGGCCTCAGCAGCATAATAGGAAGGTTCCTCAACTACCTTCTCGTCCCGCTTTACACACACGTCATCGCCTCGTCAAGCGGTGACTATGGTGTGGTGACGAACCTGTACGCCTACACGGCTCTGCTGCTGGTGATCCTGACCTATGGGATGGAGACCACATTCTTCAGATTCTCCAACAAGGAAGGCGAGAATCCGGACAAGGTATATTCCACGATCCTGACCTCGGTGCTGACGACTTCGGTGCTGTTCGCCGGACTCGTGGTGCTTTTCATAAAGCCGATCTCATCCGCCCTTGGCTATGCCGGGCATCCGTCCTACGTCTGGGCTATGACAGCCACGGTGGCGATCGACGCCTTCCAGTGCATTCCGTTCTCGTACCTCAGGCTCAAGAAGCGTCCTCTGAAGTTCGCCGCGTTGAAACTACTCTTCATCGGATTGAATATATTCCTGAATCTCGCTTATTTTGTGATCCTTCCGAAACTGGAAGCGAATCCGTTCGGGATTTACGATGGCGGGCTTGATGTGGGTTATGTGTTCTATATCAATCTGTTCTGCACAGCGTTCATCACCCTTTTCTTCTGGAAGGAACTGCGCGGATTCAAGTTCGGATTCGACGGCAGACTACTGAAAAGGATGCTTGGCTACAGCTGGCCGATCCTTGTGCTTGGAATCGCCGGAATCCTCAACCAGAGCGGTTCGCAGATCATATTCCCGTTCATCTATGGGGAAGGCTCGTCCGTGCCTCTTGGCATCTACGGGGCCAGCATCAAGATCGCGATGATAATGGCGATGATCACCCAGGCTTTCCGCTATGCCTACGAGCCGTTCGTGTTCGGCAGCGCGGCGGACAAGAACAGCAAGGAGATGTACGCCAAGGCGATGAAGTACTTCATCATATTCACCCTCCTTGCGTTCCTTTGCGTCATAGGGTATATGAATATCCTGAAATACATCATCGGTCCAAGCTATTGGGAGGGCCTCAAGGTCGTGCCGATCGTGATGGCCGCTGAGATCATGATGGGAATCTATTTCAACCTTTCGTTCTGGTACAAGCTTACAGACCAGACACTTTGGGGTGCGTTGTTCTCCGGAATCGGATGCCTCGTGCTGTTCGGAGTGAATATTATGTTCATCCCTAAGTTCAGTTATATGGCCTGCGCCTGGGCCGGTTTCGCCGGCTACGGAGCCGCTATGGTCCTGTCCTACATAGTCGGTCAGAAAAAGTACCCGATCAACTACCCGCTCAAGGACATCGCCCTGTACGTTTGCCTGGCCGTGATCCTGTATGTATGTATGTCCTGCGCCAACGTTCATCTCTCCACCTGGCCCGCCATCGGAATCAACACCGTCCTGATCCTCGCCTTCTGCGCCGTGATCATCAAGCGCGACTTCCCCCTCTCCTCCCTCCCCGTTGTCGGGAAATATTTCAGGAAACGCTAATCCTTTACGGGATTATGAACATCAGGCCTGCGCTGGATCCATTATCATGCAACACTTCCGGTCTTTTTTGATAAGGCTGACTCAAAAGCCACAAGACTCGGAGCAAAGCGACCGAAGTGGGTTGGGGAATCCTTTCCCCATGCCCCTCAGGGGCTGTCACGGAGTGACTGGGGGTTGAAATGCATGAAGGGGGCTGACCTTTTGGGTCAGCCTCAACGTATTCTCCCCTTTTCGTCTCCAAAGGGTGCAGCCAGACTACAGGATAGGGGCGAGGATGGCTTTACGATAACAGAAGGTCTGGTAGAGGGAGCGGAAGATGACGTGGGCGTAGTAGGCGGCGAAGAGGAGGTGGGCGGCGGCTGTTCCTTTTGGCCTTAAGAGGAACATTCCAAGGAGCCAGACGGCGAAGAAGGCGAAGACGCAGCCGATGTTGGAGTCACGCATCGCCTTGGTGGCGGTGGCTCCGGTGTAGATGCCGTCCCAGGTGAAGGCGGGGCAACTTACCAAAGGGAAGAGGACGAGCCACGGCATAAAGGTGCGGGTGGCCTCGACCACGATGCCGTCGGATGTCAGAAGACGGACCATCGACATTCCGAAGACGGCATAGATGAAAACGAATATGACTCCGATTCCCATACTCCAGCCGAATGTGTAGTCCACGGTCCGTCGGACCATCTGAGGCCAACGGACCCCGACAAACTTTCCGGTGAGAGCCTCGCCTGCGAAAGCGAAACCGTCTGTGAAATAGGAGAATACCAGCAGAAGCTTCAGCATAATGGAGCAGGAGGCCAGCAGAACGTCTCCGAAACGGGCGGAGATGGCGGTGAATGCCAGATAGACGATTATCAGGCAGACCGAGCGGATGAAAAGGTCACGGTTGACGGAGAAGAATCTCCGGACCTTGTCGCCATTGAAAGCGACCTTGAGGTCCAAAGCCGAGACGCCTCCTGTTATATTCCTGAATTTCAGAGCGACACGTCCTGAGGCGAAAAGGAGTCCTGAATATTGCGCCACGACTGTTCCCAAGGCTATTCCTTTGAAGCCAAGGCCATTAAAGGCTGTTCCTGGGATTCCGAAGGTCAGAAGGATGCTGAAGAGGATATTGCCAACGTTGACTATCACATCGGTCAACATCGAACTGAACGTGTCCTGCATCCCGATGAACCAACCGCGGAAAGCCATCAGGCTGAGGGTCGCAGGAGCCGCCCAGATGCGGATATAGAAATATTCAAGGGCAAGCGAACGGACTTCTTCGGAGCAGCCTACGAAGAGGAAGATCAGTTTCTGGAAGGGCCATTGGATCAGGAGCAGGGCGAAGGCTATGATGAACGCAAGGCCGACTCCCCTTGTAAGGTTGCCGACGCAATCGTCCCAGTCCTGCCGCCCGAAAGCCTGGGCCGTCATTCCGCCGGTCCCCGCCCGCAGGAATCCGAAGTTCCAGTACAGCAGGTCGAACATCAGGGACCCGACCGAGATTCCACCGATCAGAGCCGCCGCGGAGGTGTCCAGATGGCCGGCCACCGCGATGTCCACCATCCCGACCAACGGAACGGTCAGGTTGGCGAGAATGCTCGGCAGAGCCAAACGCAGCATCTCTTTGTTCAATGCATCCATACGGCAAAGGTAGTCATAAAGTGGAAATATTACGATGTCAAGCCCCAAATACTTTTCAAAAGGACGAATTTCATTGTTTATTGGTTGAAAGAATTTACATTTGTGTGGTTAGTTAGTAGTATATAATATGAGCTTAAAAGGAAAAACAGTGCTCATCACTGGAGGCGCTTCAGGGATAGGCAAGATTATGGGACGCATCTGTCTGGAAAAAGAGGTGGCTCATTTAGTGATCTGGGATGTAAATCCGGACAATATCAGAAGGACGGAAATTGAATTGGCCGGAATCTTGGGAAGTGACACCAAGAAGCCAAACGCTGACACCAGAGCAACTATGGTTGGCCACAAGAACAGAATCCATTCCTATCAGGTTAACTGCGCAGACGCGGACATCGTGGCGGAGACATATTCAAGAGTCATCAGCGAGGTCGGGGATGTGGATATGCTGATCAACTGCGCCGGAATTGTCAGAGGCAACAGGACGTTCGACAGGCAGACAGTGCAGGACATCAACCTTACGATGGACGTGAACGCCACGGCTCCTATGCTGGTCGCGCTTCAGGTTCTCCCGGATATGATCAAAAGGAACAGCGGCTGCATCTGCACGATAGCGTCAGCGGCCGGAATGCTGGGAGTGCCTAAGATGTCAGTCTATTGCGCGAGCAAATGGGCGGTGATCGGCTGGACGGAGTCAATGAGGATAGAGCTGAAGCTTGCCAAGAGCAAGGTTAAAGTCTTGTCCGTGGCTCCGTACTTCATCAACACCGGAATGTTCGATGGCGTGCAGTCCAAGATATTCCCGATCCTGAAGCCGGAGAAAGTCGCCGCCAAAGTCATCAAAGCCATCGAAAAAGGCAAAAGTTTCAAAGGCATCCCGTTCCCGTACCACTTCATCCGGTTCTGGCAAGGAATATTACCGATCGCGGTCTTCGACTTCATATTCGGAAAATGCTTCGGGGTTTACAGCGTGATGGATCATTTCACCGGACGAAGGAATATTCAGGAAAATGGGAATGAGGCTCTGAATATCAAGAGTAAATCACTAACTTTGAGACGGAATATTCATAAAGCGTCATAATTTTGGAAAATACTTCGATTGAGAGGATAAAGGAGATCAGGGAGCGGCAGGAGCGCTTCTTCAGAAGCGGGGCGACCCTTGACGTGAAATGGCGGCTGGAGCGGCTCAGAGCGTTCGAGGCTGCGGTGCGCAAATGGGAGAAACCACTGTGCGAGGCACTGTGGACGGATCTGCACAAGTCCTACGAGGAGGCTTACCTGACAGAGGTCAGCATACTTCTCGGGGAGATTCGCAGCCATATTCATAACATAAGGAAATGGAGCAGGCCGCAAAGGAAGGCGACTCCGCTGAAGATGTTCCCGTCACGAAGCAGGATCATCAGCGAGCCGCTTGGCACCGCGCTGATCATCTCGCCGTGGAACTATCCCGTGCAGCTGCTTCTGACTCCGCTTGTTGGAGCCATTTCCTCCGGCTGCACGGCGGTTTTGAAGCCGTCCCCTTACGTCCCGAACGTCTCCAAGGTAACCCAGCGGATGATCGAGGACACATTCAGCGATGAATATGTCGCTGTCGTCCAAGGAAACCGTGAGGTAAACTCAGCTCTGCTGGAGGAACGCTGGGATCTCATATTCTTCACCGGAAGCCCGGCGCTTGGAAGGCTCGTGATGGGAGCGGCGGCGAAGAACCTTACGCCGGTCGTGCTGGAACTCGGAGGTAAGAGTCCGTGCATCGTGGACAAGGACGCCGACATCAAGGTGGCGGCGAAGCGCATAGCTTGGGGCAAGAGCCTCAACGCCGGGCAGACGTGCATCGCGCCGGACTATCTTATGATACACGAAGAAATCAAAGATGAGTTCCTTAAAGAACTGGAAATCAGCTTCAAGGAACTTCTCGGAGAGAATCCGCACAAGACCAGGCACTTCGTCAGAATCGTAAGCGACAAGGCGTTCGAGAGGCTGGAAGGTTACCTTAAAGACGGACAGATCGCTTTCGGAGGGCACACGGACCGTGGCGACAGGTATTTCGAGCCGACGGTTCTGGACGGAGTCTCGCCGGACGCTCCGGTGATGCGCGAGGAGATATTCGGTCCGATCTTCCCCGTGCAGACATTCAAGGAGATCGATGAGGTGATCTCATTCGTCACGTCAAGGGAGAAGCCTCTGGCTCTGTACTATTTCGGAAGCCGCGGAGATTACGTCCTGCGTCACACGTCCTCAGGCGGAGCCTGCATAAACGACACGATAATGCACATCGCCAACGAGAACATTCCGTTCGGCGGAGTCGGCAACTCCGGACTCGGCAGCTACCACTTCAAACGCAGCTTCGACGCGTTCACGCACTATCGCGCCGTCGTCATCACCCCGACCTGGCTTGATCTGCCGTTCCGATATATGCCGTACAAGTTTTTCAAGGTTGTCAAGCGGCTGCTGTAGGGAAACCTTTATTCGCGAAACGCGAGACCTTTGCCCACCATACGATGATGTCGAGAAGATGCGGGCCGAAGTTCCCGAGGATAGCGGAATGGACACAGGAGACTGTGGCAGCGACGCGAGGAAACGGAGAAAAGTCTCCCGACAGGGTTGATATTGCCGGATTTTAGTTGTATATTCGCCACGTTAAAGCGAATTCGTGTAACCGCGCGACAATGACAAACACAGACAAACAATCCCGCTACCAATGGCTGTATGAGACATACGGAAACGATTTGTTTTCCTATGGACAGGCCTTCGGTGTCGGGAAAGAGGAACTGGAAGACACCATACACGATGTCTTCATCCACCTCTATGAGCACGACCACCGGTTGTGGGAAAGCGACAACGTCAAAGCCTATTTGCTGAATTGCCTGAAAAACCGGATCCGTATGAAGAAGCGGAAGCGCGATGTTCCCGGCCACTTCTCGGACAAGGACGAAGAGGCATACGATTTCCTCATCGAGGTAAACGGATTCGAGCTTCTTGAGAGTGAGCAGGAACGGTCCGAACAAATCCGGATCCTGCAGGAGATGCTGGACAGCCTCACACCCCGCCAGCGCGAAGCCATCTACCTGCGCTACACACAAGGCCTGAGTTACAAAGAGATAGCACAGCTGATGCACATCCAGTCTACCGCCGCACAGAAATTAGTCTATCGCGCCATCAACGATATGCGCTGCCTGCACCCGAAGATGATATTCGTGCTGCTCCTCTACCTTATACCGCTTTTCAGCACCTCGAAAACCACGGAAGAAAACGATTGGCCTTCCGGAATAATACGGTCAGAACGATTGGAGGAATATGTCCGCTTACGTACTCCGAACGTCAACTGACGAAGCGATGATAAAAATTTAACTTTTCGTGGGGCTATTTCATCACTTGACGCATTCTTAAGATGAAAATCAGAAAGAATGCAAATGCAGACCCGCCAAAATATTCCGGAATCTGTCAAGAGATGGATGGAAGACAAAGACTTCATCCTCCATTGCCTGACACCCACGCCTGAGTCGGAGCTCAGATGGAAGCATTATCGCCGGGAGCATCCCGAGTCGGAAGCCGACCTGCTGGAAGCACAACGCATCCTCCGCTCCGCCCGCCTGAATCCCGTACACCGCTCGGCCGAAGAATCCGGCCGCTTGTGGGAGCGCATTGCCGAAGATATGCAGCGCGGCGACCGCAAACGCTCCCGCCGTCACATCATTACGGCACGTTACGTCACAGCCGCCTGCATCACGACGATCATCTTCCTCATCTCAGGGATGTTGTGGACGACATTCTCCCCTTCGCCCGACAAGATGCCCCCGACAGCCGAAATCACCGCCATTGACACATTGCACCGGGAAGTCACCCTCATCAGTGGCAGTCACCAGCATATTCAGATAGAAAACAATGCGCTCATCTCCTGCGACAGTCTCATCACCATCCAGACAAAAGGAGAGAAAAGACGCGCGCCGCTGAATGAGACTGAGGCTCAGCCAGGGGGTACAAACACTTTGATCGTGCCCTACGGCAAGCGCTCTTCGCTCCTGATGGCCGACGGCTCGAAAGTATGGGTCAACTCGGGCAGCGTACTGCACTTTCCATCTACTTTCGAAGGCAAGGAACGCCGCATCTGGGTAGAGGGAGAAATCTACATCGAAGTGGCCCGCGACACCACGCGCCCTTTCTTCGTGGAGACACCGCAAATGACCATCAATGTATTGGGCACAAAGTTCAACGTCTCCGCCTATCGGGACGACGACAGCCAGTCGGTTGTGCTGGTTGAAGGCAAAGTGAATGTCAGAACCGCCGATGAGGGCGACTGCACGCTGGCTCCCGACCAGCGCCTATGTTTCGACGCTTCCGAAAGAATCTTTCAGGTGGACCGCGTCGATGTGTCCTACTATACCTCCTGGAAAGAGGGCATCCTTCAGTTCCGGGGCGAAACGATGGAAGAGATCGCCCGCCGGCTGAGCCGGTACTACAACGTACGCATCCAATGCTCTCCATCGGTGGCCGGCAAATGCACTATGGGAAAGTTGCTCCTTTTCGATGACATCCATCAGGTAATGAAAACATTCTCGCTGCTCTACGACATACACTACACGGTAGAGGACGGAGAGATCCTGATCCAATAAGGTGACATAAAGCCAAGTACCAACATCTAAAAAAGCAGTGCCTATGCGATAACACCAAAGCCACATATTTCCGCCCGGCCGACAGCGAACAGACCGGCGGGCACACGGTGACACTCATCTTCACGGATAGATGCGCGTTCTCCGGTCAATAAAAACGTTCCTGTAAATAACCACTTATTATGATGTATGGAAAATACCAATAACACCAATGAAAGAGGGCTTCTTTCTCCGCACGCATCCTTGCGTGTGGTTTTCCTGCTGTTCTTTCTCTGTTTTTCTCTTGCAAATGCGGGAGCGGGGCAAGACCACAGGCTCCATCCGGACCAAGCGGAGAGGAAGACCCTGCTGGCCCATTTCAAAGCCATCGAAAAAGAAACAGGCTATGCCTTCATCTACCCGAAAGAGATTCTGCCCGCGTTGAGTCAGGAAGTGGCTTTAGACGTGGCGGGTCAAGACATCCGTAAAATACTCCCTGCCCTGTTTGCCGACACCCCGCTGACGTACGAGGTGAATGGAAAGCAGGTGGTGGTGGAGAAGAAAAAAGAGTCTCCTTCAACACCTCGGAAAGAGACAAAGGGCAGGACGGTCAGCGGCACCATCACCGATACGCAAGGAGTGCCTGTCACCGGAGCCGATGTCATAGAGAACGGCACCTCTAACGGAACAATCTCCGACATAGACGGCAAGTTCACCTTGAAGGTCAAGCCCGACGCGACCTTGCGGATCAGTTTTATGGGATTCATCACACAGACTGTGTCCGTAGGCAACCACGACAACCTGACCGTTCGTTTGAAAGAAGACTCCAAAGGCCTGGAAGAGGCCGTGGTGGTAGGCTACGGCACACAAAAGAAAATCACCGTGACTGGTTCGATCTCCACCGTCAAGGGAGGCGAGCTGACCAAGTCGCCGGTGCCGAACCTGGCCGCCACGCTGACCGGCCGGGTTCCCGGTGTGACCACAATGCAGAACTCAGGCGAACCGGGCAAGGACAATGTCACAATCCGCGTGCGCGGAATCGGCACGCTGACAGACAATGCAGCCCAGCCACTTGTGCTGGTCGACGGCATCGAGCGTTCGTTCGACCAAATCAACGCTGATGAGGTAGAGTCCATCTCTGTCCTCAAAGATGCCTCGGCTACTGCCGTGTACGGCATCAGAGGAGCCAATGGCGTGATCATCGTAAGCACGAAAAAAGGGATGGACGGCCCGGCCAAGGTGAGCTACAACGGCAACTTTTCGGTGCAAAGCCCAACGTGCCTGCCTGAGTTCCTTAAAGGATACGAATTTGCCAGACTATACAACGAAGCGGCCGCCAATGACAACCCGGACGCCGAACCGGCCTTCTCGGACGAGGAGTTGCAGAAATTCAAAGACGGCAGCGACCCGCTGTTCTACCCAAGTACCGACTGGCTGGATCTGGCTATGAAAAAGCACGCCTTCCAAACCAGGCACACGGTGAACATCAGCGGCGGCACGCAACGCGTCAATTACTTTGTCTCGTTGGGATACCTTTGGCAAGACGGCTTGTTCAAAGAGTTTCAAAAAGCAAGCAACATCAGCAACAACAACACCTACGGTCGTTTCAATTTCCGATCCAACATTTCAATGCAAGTGACATCCACCACCAAAGTGAACTTCCAATTGGGCGGCTACTCAAGCCAGCGCAACTCTTCGCGTGGTATGGCCGAAGGGAGCGACAACTCATTCTTCCGGAGACTGCTGCAATCACCTCCAAATGGCACAATCGGCTATTACGAAGGGATGATCCTGAAATTGGATCAAGCCGGCGGACGCTATTCGGGCGGACGCAATGCACTGGAGGCTCTCAACGACGGGTATGTAGACGTGCAATCAAACAGCCTGAGCATCAATCTCGGCATCGAGCAGAAACTGGACTTTCTGTTGAGAGGGCTTTCGTTCAGGGCTCAAGTGGCATACGACAACAGTTACTGGAGGCAAAGGACTTTCCGCCGCAACGCGGTCGCCTACTATCCGGTCAAGACCACAGATGGGGAAACAGTCTTCCGTCCGTCGGGAGACGTGACCGACATCGTGGCTGACCCGGCAATGGCATACGGACGCGGACGGCAGTTCTACGTGGATTGGGGGTTGGAGTACAGCCAGAGTTTCGGAGACCACCACGTAGGAGCGTTGTTGCTCTACAATCAAAAGAAAAAATGGTATCACAGCCAAAGCTATCCGGGAGTTCCCCTGGGATACCAGGACTGGGTAGGCCGAATGACATACAATTACGACTACCGTTACCTGCTCGAATTCAACATCGGCCGGAACGGCTCGGAGAACTTCCCTGAAGACAACCGCTTCGGATGGTTTCCTGCGTTTTCCATCGGTTGGGTTCCCACAAATGAAGCCTTCGTGAAGAGAGCCTTTGGAAGTGACATTCTGTCTTACCTGAAAATCCGTGCCTCCTACGGCGAAGTAGGCAACGACAAACTCGGGAACAGCCGATTTATGTACTATCCTTCCGAATACTTCAAAGGTTCCGGCTTGAGCGGATACGGCATTCTGGGAGAAGACCCGAAGCTTTATTATGGCTTCTACGAAGGAAAAGCCGGCAACCCGAATGTGACGTGGGAACGTTCGAAAAAGGCTGACATCGCCATAGAAACCCGTTTTCTGAAAGACAGACTGAATTTCTCATTCAATTACTTCCAGGAAAAACGCGACAACATCCTGACCAAACGGAACACTGTTCCAAGTTTTATAGCCGCCATCACGCAAGACGCCTACAACATAGGACGGGTGAAGAACAGAGGATATGAAATTGAATGGGGATGGAAAAGCGACATACGTGATTTCCATTACTGGCTCAACGGAAATTATTCGTTCGCCCGCAACGAGATACTCTTTATGGATGAAATACTCAACGAGAAGTACCCCAACCTCAACCGTACCGGACATCGTGTGGGCGAACAGTTCGGATACGTGTTCGACGGCTTCTTCAACACTCAGGATGAGATAGACGCCGCTCCCCTATATTTCGATAAGAAACCATCTTTGGGCGACACCCGCTACAAGGATGTCAACGGCGACGGGGTCATCGACGTGAACGACCGGCAAGCTATCGGACATCCGCGTTTCCCTGAGATTTTCTATGGCGTTTCCGCAGGATTCTCCTATCGCGGATTCGATTTCAGCGTTCTGTTCCAGGGAGCCGCCAACACCTCTATTTTCCTGAGCGACACGTTCTATAAGCCATTCAACGCGTTCGGGTCCGCTCTCGACATCGTGGAAGGACGCTGGCACGCCGACAGCCCGGACGGGAACGCCAACGCCTCTTTCCCGAAACTGACGATCGCCTACGGAACCCCGCAGAATTATTACGACTCCACACTTAACCTGAAGGACGCTTCGTACATCAGGTTGAAAAACATCGAGATCGGATATACCTTCTCCAAGGACCGTTGGAAAAAACTTCCTATCGCGACAGCCCGCCTGTTCGTCAACGGGCAGAACCTCATCACGTGGGACAAGCTGAAAATCATCGATCCGGAAGGAGAAGCCGGCCTGGATCTGAGATATCCGCAAATGATGACAATGAACATCGGATGCCGCATCGATTTTTAACACTATGATTCAGCAATCAAAAGCTTTGACAGAAATGATAAAATATAAACTATCGAAACTGACCGCCGGTCTGCTGTTTGTCGCCGGCCTGTGCTGTCCGTCGTGCAACCATTTTCTGGAGATGCCTGAACAGGCGGGCATCAACATCGACTCTGTGTTCTGCAACTGGCGCAACACGGAACTATATCTCTACACACTCTACGAGCACGCCCCGTTGATCCTCCTTCCGTGGGACAACAATTTTTTCAATATGAGCGGAGCCTCGCGTGTCTCGCTCACCGATGAAGCCGGATCTTATCCGGGGCAAAGCGCCTACACCACCCACAAGGTATATGCCGGCAACGTGGACGCCACGTGGTTCACCTCCGCCAAACAGGGAGGAGAAGACGGCTATGACTTTCATTGGCAAACCATCCGGCGTAACTGGGTAATGCTGGAGAATATAGACCGGGTACCCGACGCCACACCACAGCAGAAAAACAAAATAAAGGGCGAATGCCGCACTCTGATAGCCTTGGAATATTTTGAAATGTGGAAACGATACGGAGGAATGCCCCTCATCAAGAAAGTGGTGGACGGTAACGACATAGGATTGGGAGAACGTAAATCGGTGAAAGAAACGTGTGATTATATCGTGCGACTGTGTGACGAAGCCATCAGCAACCCCGACTTCCCGGCCCGGACAGAAAACCCCGTTGAATTCGGCCGAGCCACGAAAGCATTGGCCTACTGCCTGAAAGCCAGGACACTGCTTTACGCGGCCAGTGATCTTTTCAATACCGCCACCCCATATATGGACTTAGGCGAGCACAACCAGCTGATATGCTTCGGCAACCACGACCCCAACCGCTGGAAAGAAGCCCGCGATGCAGCCAAGGCTGCCATCGACTACTGCGAAAGCAATGGATATGCCATCGTGCAAGACCAGGGTATAGACAAAAATTACTCCATCGCCGCCTGCGCTCCGCCTAAAGACGGTAACACCGAAATCGTGTTCGCCACCTACCTGCATCCCAAACGGGACTCTTGGACACCTTACCTTTTCCGCGGACGGGCGAATGGATACGCGGCCAACGCTCCCACGCAAAACGCTGTCGAGTTTTACAGCAATGTGGACGGTACAAAGGTTGACTGGAGCAAAAAGATCACGACACCACCAAACGATCCTACGTATCCATATAAAAATTTAGACCCGCGTTTCCATCAGTCCATCGCCTACAACGGTTGCAAATGGTACACCAATCCTGATATGACATTGGAGTTTCACGACCACGCGTCAGGTTCCGCCTGGGCCGGACAGGAATCCCGGCAGAAAAGAGGCTCCATCCACCTGTACGCATTCCGCAAGTACTTCAACGGATACGAAAAGACATACGGAAGAAACCACGTCGCGATGCAGCCCATCTTCCGGCTCGCCGAAATGTACCTAGCCTTCGCGGAAGCCAGCAATGAATATGGAGGCGACCAGACACAGGCCTTCGACTATGTCGACGTGATCCGCCGTAGGTCGGGGATGCCGGATGCCGACCGCAGTATGGACCAAGCGGCTTTCCGCGACTTCATCCGCGATGAACGGGCTGTGGAATTGTATGCCGAGGATCACCGCTATTTCGACCTGAAAAGGTGGAAAACACCGGAAAAGATGCTCGAAATCAATCAGATCAATATTGTACGGCAGGCTGACCGCACATTCACATACGAACGGAAGCCGTACCAGACACGGGCCTGGCACGAATGGTGGTACCTCCATCCGTTTCCTTATGAGGAAGTGAACAAGTATTACGGTTTGATCCAAAACCCGGGATGGTAACATACTTGAGAAAAAAGACTATGATGAAAAAAACATACACCAATATTTACATAAAGCCTCTCTGCTCCCTTCTGTTTCTGCTGATCGGAGGGATATCAGGCACTACGATGGCACAACACGCGCAGCTGGACCAAAAGCAGGACACCGCTAAAGATTCTTGCGAGAGCAGGGTGACTTTCGGCCCGATAGAACGGAACAGCGCCGCGCTTGTAGACAAGGCCGACGGCAACCGGCTGCAACGGAACTCGGCATACTCTGTCACCCAGTCTCTCTACGGAATGATACCGGGTCTGGTCGTGCGCCAAGGCCAGGGAGAACCGGGCAACGATGACGCATCTTTTCTGGTAAGGGGCGTGGGTACATTCGGCAACACGAACGGACCGCTCATCCTCGTCGACGGCTTCGAACGGAACATCGAGTCTGTCGCTCTGGAGGATATCGAATCGGTTTCGGTGCTGAAGGACGCCACGGCAGCCGTACTTTATGGAAACAAGGCAGCCAATGGAGTCATTCAGATCACCACAAAACGTGGCAAGGCCGGAAAGCCTCGCGTAACGACTGATGTGACCTCCGGCTTACAGCAACCTCTCCGGCTGCCTACGTTCGTGTCTTCCGCCAAATATGCGGAAATGTACAACCAAGCCCTGCTTAACGATGGCTTGCCCACTCTTTACTCGCAAGCGGACATCGACGCCTATCGGGCCGGGAACTCCAACCTCTACCCCAACGTGGATTGGATGGATGAAATGCTGCGCGGCAACGCCCCTCTGACACGGGTCAACGCAACGGCCACCGGCGGCAATCAAGTGGTGAAATATTACGCTTCCATCGGCTACCTGCTTCAGGACGGCTTGTTCGACCACACCGACACCCACGAAGGATATGACACGAATATCAGGCTGAACCGCCTGAATTTCCGTTCCAATCTGGATATTCAACTTATGAAGGAATGGAATCTGAAGTTCGACATTTTCGGAGTTTTGAACGATCAAAACACACCTTACCGCTACGATGCGGTGTGGACAGTTCTGAACCGTTACCCCTCGACCATCCCTATGTACGTGGAGCCGGGAAAACTGGGAGGCACACCCAACTATCCCAGCAACCCGATGTCTGTCATCAACGAGCAGGGGTACGCCACAACGCGGCAACGGTACATCCAGACCTCCCTCTCCACAGAATACAACTTCGGGCGGTGGATCAAAGGGCTGAAGGCCGGAATACGCTTTTCGTATGACAACTACTACTCGGTGAAAGACGGCTGGCAACGCTCGGTGGAATCGTTCAACCTGTTGCCCGACCATACCATTGGAGAAGCCATCGGACAAAACAGCACATTGAGTTATGTCTCTCCCGGAAAAGACGATCAAAGTCTGGCATTCAACTTCGAAGGGTACGCCGACTACTCTGTCGAGTGGAACGGCAAGCACAGGTTGTCCGTGCTGGGACTATACCATCAAGACAAAATGACCACCAGCGCACAGACACCTTATAAGAACCAATCGGTCAGCGGACTGATCAGCTACCAGTTGCGCAACCGCTATTTGGTGGATGTAGGACTGAACTATGCAGGCGTGGAGCGCTTCAGGAAAGGAGACCGGTTCCGGCTCTTTCCATCAATGGCGGCGGCCTGGGTCATCTCCGAAGAGCCGTTCCTGTCCGGATCACCGGTTGTCAACCACCTGAAGCTGCGGGCGTCCGTCGGCAAGACAGGACGGTGCAGTTTCGACCAACGGTATGTCTACCGTGACTATTACACTTACAGCGGTGAGTATTATTTCGGCAACTCCACCTCGCCCGCACAAGCTATGGTAGAGGCATCCTTGTCGAATCCGGATATGACCTACGAAACCGCCCTGACGTACAACATAGGCGCTGACTTTCACCTATGGAACCGTTTGCGGCTGCAAGCCACCTATTTTTATGAGAAACGAGAGAACATTCTGGTTTCCCGCTCCAACGTGGTACCTTCACTGGTGGGAGCGTCTCTCCAACCAGCCAATATGGGGAAGGCACGGAAAAGCGGCGTGGAACTGTCAGCCTGTTACGAGCGGAACTACCGGGACGGTTCCATCTCCTTGCAGTTGAACGTCACGCGAATGGACAGCAAGATTCTATACAACGCAGAGCTGCCCGTACCGGCCGGAAGCGAATACAACTACCGGAGCGGCCACGCCATCGCGCAACCTTACGGTCTGAAGTTCGCCGGTTTTTTCCAATCGGAAGAAGAGATAAAGAACAGCCCTGTGCAGCAGTTTGGGGATGTGAAACCCGGCGATATGAAGTACCACGACTTAAACAATGACGGTGTCATCAATTCCTATGACGAGACAGCCATCGAAAAGTCCGTCTATCCGGAATGGGAATTCGGTTTGCTTATCGATGTCACCTACAAAAGATTTGACTTGAGCGGACTGTTCCAGGCACAATTGGGACGCGACATCTATTTGGGGAACAATCCGCTGGTATATTGGCCGCTGGTCAACGACGCGAAAATCTCCACCTTCGTGGGCACTCCTTGGTCGGAAGAGACTGCATCCGTAGCCAAGTATCCACGCCTGACCACACAGGCCAATCCCAACAACTACCGCAGCAGCGACTTCTGGTACAAAAACGCCGACTTTCTGCGGTTGCGTTCCTTGGAACTCGGTTACACTTTGCCGCTGGCCAAGTCGGATGCGGACACGCCTTCCATACGGATCTTCCTGCAAGGGAACAATCTGTTCACACTAAGCAAGTTCTCCTTCAGCGATCCCGAAACCTATCAGGTGGGGTATCCTGCAATGCGATCGTATAACATAGGACTCAATATAAAATTTTAATATATGATGAAAACCACACTCTTGAAAAAGAGCCTGCTACTCATAACGCTGGCCGTCACAACACACGCGTGCCGGTACCTCGACCCGGAAGAATACACCATCCGCACTGCCGGACAAGTGCGCGAAGCGTTCTATTACTACCAGTCGCTGAGAGCCGGCGCATACACGAATCTGCCAACCGGATACAACACCATCGGCAATTCCTGGCTGGCGGCGGCCTGCGACGAGGCGGAGGATGTCAACCCTGCGGAAGCCATACAGTCTCTCAACATTGGCAACTGGGATCAGTTTTCCAATCCCGACGACCGCTGGAACACGCTCTACGCCGGTATTCGCAAAACATTTGATTTCACTTTGCTGACCGATGGCCAGGATTGGGAAGCCTACCGCCTGTCCGACCCGACAGAATACCAGAAAAGAATATACCTGACCGATATGTACCGCAATGAAATGACTTTTCTGCGTGCATTCTATTATTTCGAGCTTATCAAGAGATACGGAGGTGTTCCGCTGGTGAAAAAGAAACTGGATGTCAATGCCGAGCTGCCGGAAATGAGGCAGATGGAGCGTGCCGAATTTGCCCAATGCGTGGACTACATCGTGGATCAATGCGACTTGGCCGCCGAGAAATTGCCGGAGACACACGAGCTCTCCGACGCAGGCTCACCAACCAAAGGAGCGGCCCTGGCCTTGAAAGCGCGTACTCTGCTCTATGCGGCAAGCGACCTGTTCAACAGGACGGACAACTCCGACCCGGTCACTGGATATGTGGGAGGAGACCGCCGACAGCGGTGGGAAAAAGCCGCCCGAGCCGCTCTGGCAGTGTTGAATATGTCCGCTTACAGGCTGAACGACTCCTATTCCGCCCTCTTTTTGTTGGGATCGGCACAGAATAAGGAAATCATTTTCGAGCGACGGAGAGGCTTGCAGAACTCCTTCGAAACCCTCAATTACCCAATCACATTCAATGGAGGCAAAACAGGCACGTGCCCATCGCAGAATCTGGTGGACTCCTACGAGATGCAAAAAGACGGGTCGGCCTTCGACTGGAATGCCCCCGGCCTGCAAACCCATCCTTACGAGGGGAGGGATCCCCGGCTGAAGATGACTATAGTGGTCAACGGCAGCAAATGGAACGGGCGAGACATCGAAATCTGGGAAGGAGGAAGAGACGGTAATCCGATAGACAAGACCACCAAAACGGGATATTATCTCCGGAAATACGTGGTGGAGAATCTTGACCTTACCAAGAACAACACTTCCTATCATCAGTGGATTTATTTCCGGCTGGCCGAAATGTACCTCAACTACGCGGAAGCGATGAACGAAGCTTTCGGTCCCGACTACACCGACTCCGAGTTCACGCTGTCCGCCCGGGATGCAGTCAACCTGGTGCGCGGTAGGGCCGATGTGAAAATGCCTCCGTTCCCTGCAGGTATGACCCAAGAATCGTTCCGCGAGCGTCTTCGCAACGAACGCCGGGTGGAATTGGCCTTCGAAGACCACCGCTTCTGGGATCTGCGCCGATGGGACCAGGCCGCCCAAGGCATCGGAGGTGAGCTGCGAGGCGTGAGAATCACCAAAGGAAACGGAGACGGGTTCATCTACCAACCCTTTGTGGTGGAAAAACGGAACTATGTTCCCCGGATGGCGCTCTACCCGATTCCGGCCTCGGAAATTTCAAAATCAAATGGACATTTGAAACAAAACCCAGACTGGTAAAGTAATATAAACAGACAACCGCAAAATGCGGATTGTTTCCACTTTGCGGTCGTCTTGCAATAACAAATCCCCAAACGAAATGCTTTACAATAAACTGAAAACCTTATTATTCATATTTATGGCAGGCATCGTGGCCTGCTCCGGTTCCAATCCGAACGGGTCCTCGACAACGGGCGGCAACCACAACAGCGGCGGAGACAATCACGGTGGCTCAGGAGAAGGCAATGCCACAGAGTGGAAATTGGTGTGGGAATACGATTTCAATTATGAAAACTCCCGATTGGACGCTTCTTGGAATGCCGAAAACGGAACGTCCGGCCACATCGACTGCAGCCGATGGAGAAGCAATGTCACCACCGCCGACGGAAAACTGTATCTGAATAACAAAAAGGAACAGAAAGGCGGAAAACAATGGACCAGCGGAAGCATCTGGACAAAAAAGACATTCAAATATGGCAAATTTGAATGCCGTTACAAATACGCCGAGGCAACGGGCGTGAACAATTCATTCTGGATATTTCTCCCATCCGTCTTCGAGTTGGACATCAATGAAGGGAAATATCCCAATGTCGTTGATATGACCATACACGACTGGTCCACCAGCATATCCTATCCGGACGGGACGAGCGGCCACCCTACTTTTTCGTCCAAATACATAGCAGGGTCCACCCAGGTTTCCAAGCCAGGATACAGTTTTGAACTCCCGGCCAGCATACAAACCCAACAGATTCGGCTCACCATCAAAGACGCCGGCAATTTCCAGATAAAAGAAATACGCATCTTCCCAAAGTCGTCCGTCCCTTATCCCGATCCACTGACAGACGACAAGCAACAGGCATCCTCCCTGCCCAACTACGCATTGCAGGCAACGGTGAAGGCCAGCGGGTACCTGCAGGCCGGCGGTGATCAGGCACGTCCTTACGATGTTGTAAAACCCGAAAATGCCGTAGACGGGGACATACAGACCGCCTGGTACACCGAGAAGAACGCCAGCGATAAATACATAGAGCTGACCTGGGATGAAAAAGTCTCCATAGGGTGCATCCAACTGGTCAACGGATGGAAAGACGGGTCTGGCATATGGCGATCGCTGTCCGAATCTTTCAGAATAGAATACCGGGATGGTGACGAATGGAAAACAGTCACGGACCACAACTTCACCCCGACGGTGGATTTAAGCAAAGACTTCCATACTTACGCCGTAGAGTGGAACAAAGACGAAATCATATGGCTGTTCGACGGGAAAGAACTCTGGCGCAAGCCCAATCAATATTTCCACAAAGAGGCGTCCATTTATTTGAGTGCGGCCATAGCCGACTGGGTAGGTCCCGTGACCGACAGGATAGATGGAACGAGTATGGTGGTGGATTGGGTAAAAGTTTATCAAAAAGAGGAACAAAAATGAGCGGACTAATATCTCCATACGGAATATCCGCCGCTCTGGCATTGATGTTATCATCCCAAACGGCTTTCTCCCAACTGTACAAAAATCCGGACGCTCCCATAGAGGCGCGCGTCACGGATCTTCTGGGGCGTATGACCCTGGAAGAGAAAGTCCTTCAACTGACCCAATACACCTTGGGGCGCAACAACAATGCCAACAATCTCGGCGAGAAGATACAAAAGACGCCGGCCGGGACGGGATCGCTCATATATTACGAAATCTCTCCATCGCTGCGCAACCGCCTTCAACAGAAAGCCGTCGAAGAGTCCCGGTTGGGCATCCCGCTGCTTTTCGGATTCGACGCCATCCACGGCTTCCGCACCGTCTATCCCATCCCGTTGGCACAAGCCTGCGCCTGGAATCCGTCTTTGGTGGAAAAGGCCTGCGCCGTCAGCGCGCAGGAAGCGAGGATGTCCGGGGTGGACTGGACCTTCTCGCCTATGATTGACGTGGCACGCGACCCACGCTGGGGACGCGTGGCCGAAGGATACGGCGAAGACCCTTACGTCAACGGAGTGTTTGCCGCAGCCTCTGTCTGCGGATATCAAGGAGAAGACCTGCGCGATGGACGGAGCGTGGCATCCTGCCTGAAACACTATGTCGGTTACGGAGCCTCCGAAGCGGGACGCGACTATGTGTACACTGAAATCTCCCGCCAAACTCTGTGGGACACCTACATTCCTCCCTATGAACAGGGTGTAACGGCTGGCGCCGCCACCGTTATGAGCGCATTCAACGACATAAGCGGAACGCCGGCCACCGCCAATGCCTACACTTTGAACGAGGTGCTGAAGAAGCGTTGGAAATTTGACGGTTTGGTGGTTTCCGACTGGGACGCGGTGAAGCAGCTGATACCTCAAGGCTTTGCCTCGTCCACTGAAGAAGCCGCGATGAAAGCCATTCACGCCGGGCTCGACATCGATATGATCTCAGGTTGTTACCACACGCATCTGGCCGGACTGGTGAAAGAAGGGAAGGTGGCAGTGGAAGAAGTGGATGAGGCCGTGCGCCGCGTTCTTCGGCTAAAATTCAGGCTCGGACTCTTCGAGCATCCATATACGCCGGAAAGCGCCGAGACAGAACGTTTTCTGCTGCCTGCAAGCAAGGCCATAGCCCGGCAGCTTGCAGCAGAGTCGATTGTCCTGCTGAAAAACGAACGGAACACTCTGCCGCTGTCCGCAGCGTCCGCCACCATAGCCGTTGTCGGGCCGATGGCGAAAGAACAGCGAAGTCTGTTGGGTTCCTGGGCAGGACACGGACGCGCGGAAGATGTGACGAGCCTTTGGGATGGTTTCAAAAAAAGGTTCCCGAAAGACCATCGCCTGCTCTATGCCAAAGGTTGCGATTTCGACGGGGATGACTCAGAAGGATTTGCCGAAGCCCTTTCCATCGCCGGTCAATCCGACTTGATACTGCTCTGCCTGGGAGAGAGACATACGTGGAGCGGTGAGAATGCTTCCCGTACCACCATTGCCCTCCCCGCAATCCAGGAACGTCTGGCCGCGGCATTGAAAAAAACAGGAAAACCTATCGTGCTGATCCTGTCCAATGGCCGTCCGTTGGAACTGTGTAGGCTGGAACCTCTCTGCGATGCGATTCTAGAGATATGGCAACCGGGCGTGGCTGGCGGAGAGCCGGTGGCCGACATCCTTACGGGGCGTACCAATCCATCGGGCAAGCTGGCTATGACATTTCCATACTCAACGGGGCAGATTCCTATATATTACAACCGCCGGCAGAGCGCACGCCCGCAGCAAGGCCTCTATCAGGACACGACGAGCGACCCGCTATATCCTTTTGGCCACGGACTGAGTTACACCTCTTTCCGATACGGCGCACCCACAGCTTCCGCCTCCGTCATCGGCCATTCCGATTCGTTGCAGGTCCGGATCGGAGTGACCAACACGGGGCAACGCGATGGTATGGAAACGGTACACTGGTACGTGTCAGCCCCCTGCGGCACCGTCACCCGCCCCGCCAAGGAACTGAAATATTTCAAAAAGCGGCTCATCAAGGCCGGAGAGACTGAAATGTTCAGCTTTGACATCAGCCCGGAACGCGATTTCGGCTACACGGACAGCGACGGACAGAGCTTCGTTGAAAACGGCGAATACACAATCACAGTAGGAGACAAGCAAATAAAAATAGAAGTCAGGTAAGCGTAAAAAACCATACCAAACAATGGATAAAAGAATCATAGGAGCGGTGACGGCTCTGCTGATGGCAAGCCAGCTTTATGCGCAACCGCAGGCACATTCTCCCGCAATCACGCGGCACGACACCATTCACACGCATCCGGCACGGCAGGCCTGCCACCTGTTCGTGGAGGCCGAAAGTTTTGCCGAAAAGGGAGGGTGGAAGACAGACCAGCAGTTTATCGACCAAATGGGATCGCCTTACCTTCTGGCTCACGGTATGGGCGTTCCTGTGCCCGACGCCACGACCCACGTTCATTTTCCCGCGCCGGGTGTCTACTATGCATACGTACGTACTTACAATTGGACCTCACCTTGGAGTAAGGCGAAGGGACCCGGACAGTTCCGCCTTTCCGTGAACGGCAAGCGACTGGAAGCTGTCTTGGGGGACACGGGCGATAGCTGGATGTGGCAGGAAGCAGGCAAGGTGAATGTGAAGAATGTCGATGCCACCGTTTCCTTGCACGACCTGACCGGATTCGACGGACGCTGCGACGCGCTCTACTTCACCACACGTCGTGGAGCGCTTCCGCCGTCAGATCCAGTCGGATTGGCAGAATTCCGCCGCCAGACCTTGCGGCTGCCCGACACACCTCCCACAGCCGGGGAATACGATCTGGTCGTGTTGGGTGGCGGAATAGCCGGCATAAGCGCGGCCGTTGCCGCCGCCCGGCTAGGATGCATGGTGGCATTGATCAACGACCGTCCTGTATTGGGAGGCAACAACAGTTCCGAGATACGGGTTCATTTGGGAGGACGCATCGAGGTTGACCCCTACCCGGCTTTGGGAGGGTTGCAAAAGGAATTCGGCCCGTCTAAAGTGGGCAACGCTCAGCCGGCCGAAAACTACGAAGACTGGAAAAAACTGGATGTGGTCCTCAAAGAGAAGAACATAGACCTGTTCCTCAACTACCGGGGCGTATCTGTAGGTATGGACGGGAAACGGATAGCCAACGTCACCGCCAAGCATATCGAAACCGGAGAAGAGCTGCTGTTCGAAGCTCCGCTTTTTGCCGACTGCACAGGAGACGGCTCCATCGGTTATCTGGCTGGAGCCGACTGGCGGATGGGACGCGAGGCACGAAGCGAGTTCGGTGAAGGGCTGGCGCCGGAACAGGCCGACAAGAAGACATTGGGAAGTTCCGTCCAATGGTACTCGGTAGAGACAAAAAAGAACAGCCGGTTTCCTATGTTCGAATACGGAATAAAATTCGACGAGACAAACGCCGAGCAGACGACCAAGGGGGAATGGACCTGGGAAACCGGAATGAACCAAAACCAGATAGATGACTTCGAGCGCATCCGGGACTATGGCCTTCTGGTGATCTATTCCAACTGGAGCTTTCTGAAAAACAGGCTGGAAGGGAATGAAGCCTACCGCAACCGTCGTCTCGGGTGGGTGGCCTACATCGCGGGAAAGCGTGAGTCACGCCGGCTGCTGGGCGACTATATTCTCAAAGAAGACGACCTCCGCAAGAACGTCTTCCACGAAGACGCCTCCTTCTCCGCCACTTGGAGCATCGACCTCCATTGGGAAGATCCCGACAACAGCCGGAAATTCCCTGGACGGGAGTTCAAGTCCGTCACCGAACATATTCTCATCTATCCCTATGCCGTACCCTACCGGTGCCTCTACTCCCGCAACATCGAGAATCTCTTTATGGCAGGACGGGACATCAGCGCCACGCACGTGGCACTGGGCTCCATCCGCGTAATGCGCACCACTGGAATGATGGGCGAGGTCGTCGGGATGGCAGCCTCGCTTTGCAAACGTTTCGGAGAAACGCCGCGCGGCATCTATCAACATCATCTTGACGACTTGAAAACCCTTATGACCCAAGGAGTGGGCGGAGACGGATTTCCCAACAACCAGCGCTACAATGAAGGCGGCAGACTGAAGGGAAAACCGCAAGTGATACAGGGCGAAAAAGATCACGACGCCATCATATTATAGCCAACATCCATATTACCATCTATATGAATCCATCTCGCAAAAAAGTTTTCCTCGTTGGACTGCTTGCCTGCTCGGCGGCGGCCTTCGCTCAGACCACCCCCCAGCCGGCCGGCGGGGCAGACGAGAGGGCCCCATCGAAATCGGAGTACTTCTCGTGGATCAACAACACCAACGAAGGCGCGACAGCCCGGCAGACCGCCATCAATCTCGACTTCTTCCGCTGGATGAAGGAGACATACGGTATGACGCTCGACATCTATGCCTTTGATGCAGGAGCCATCGATGGCGCCAAGATGTATGGCAGCACATCCTCGGGGCGCTTCCGCCGTCAGTTTCCGCAAGGATTCGGCCCCTTGAGCCGCGAAGCCGCCGCATTGGGCATCCACTTCGGGCTATGGGGTGGCCCCGACGGATTCGGGCAAACACCAGAAGAGTCCAGACAGAGGGAAGAAATGATGGTAAGCCTGGTGCGTGACTATGGGTTCCGCCTGTTCAAGATGGATGCCGTGTGCGGACAGCTGCGTCCGGAAAAGTATCCCGACTTTGACCGTATGATGACACGTGTGCGGCAGATCGCCCCCGACTTCATCTTTCTCAACCACCGCCTGCAATTGGGCGAAGCCACCCGCCACTCCACCACTTATCTCCTGGGAGGAGCCGAGACCTACATCGACGTGTTTATGACGAACGACATAACCGCCACCCACCACCGCGCCAAAGCCTTGGCCCGCAAAGCGCCCGAAGGGCTGACCCGTCTGACTGAAGACCACGGCGTATGCCTCTCCTCCTGTCTTGACGGGTGGGAAGACGACCTCATCCTGCAGGCGTTCAACCGCAACCTCATCCTCTCCCCGCAGATCTATGCCAACCCCTGGTTGCTGAGAGATGACGAGTTCCCCCGTCTGGCGTATATCTACAACCTGCACCGCAAGTACCGCGACATACTGGTCGATGGTATGCGGCTGCCCGAAACGGCATATGGCCCCGAGGCCGTGAGCCGAGGCAACGGACAGACACGCTTCGTGACGCTGCGCAACCTGACGTGGGATCCTGTGAAGTACCGTGTCCGGCTGGACAAGGAAATCGGGCTGGCGTCCAACGGCCGCCGCGTCAATGTGCGACTGTACCACCCATTCGCCACAGATCTGGGCAGACATCAGTATGGTTCCGTCATAGAAGTGGAGGTACTGCCGTTCCGCGCGGCGCTCGTCCGCGTCACCAACGACGCGAAAGCCGCTGATGACTCCGAATTGACCCGCCTCATCCCTTCGGCCGACAAGAGGAAAGAGTTCATTCACTACAAAGTCGCCGAATTTAAGGAGTGCCCGGTTCCCGATGACATAAGTTCCTACTATTACGCCACTTGCTTCGCGGCCGACAACAACGCGCTCGAAGTTCGGTCGCTCCTCCGGTCCGGAGCCACACAAGTGCCACAGGTGCAGGCCGCCCGCGATGCCTTCTTCGGGCAGCCCCTGTTCAAAGCCCGCGAGATATGGGACCGCTACCTTTTCGACGGTGACACCCTCTCTGCCTTCTCAATCGCGATGAGATGGGGCGATCCTCGTCCACAAGGAGAATCAGGCTTCCACCTTGATTTGGGACAGCCCACCGAACTCGACAGCCTGATTGTACGCACGTTCGATGAATACTCACTTGCCCCGCTAAAATCGGAGGAGGGCGTGCAGGCCTATGTCTCCTCCGACCTGAAGCAGTGGAAAGAGATCTCTTTCCTGGCCGGACGGAAAATGAACATTGACCTGAGCCGGTCAGGCCTCGTGCGATACATTCGCTTCGCGCCCTGTCCCCTAAGGCTCACGGAAGTGGAGGGATACAAGGACGGGGCAGCCGTCAACCGCACCCGCTGGCGCGCCTCCAATCTGTTCCGCCCCTACGGCAGCCGCACCTGTCAGGCTTACCATACCTGGCGAAGTGAATTCACGATTCCTGCCGACAGCCTGACCGGCCATCGCTCCTACCTCTGCGTGGCCATCAACGGCATACACGGCACGGAAGGCGCGTGGGTGGGATTCAAGATCGATGGCGAATATGTCGGAGCCCCTGACCGCGCTCCATCTTTCACCTCCAACACGTGGGAGTACAGAAGTGCCAACACCGACCGCAACTACACTTACTATCTTCCGCTCACACCGGATATGGCCGGCAAGAAGATAGAGGCCGTCGTAATGTCGCTCGACCGAAACGCCGGCTATGTGAATACCGACCGCCCCGACCAAGAGATGAGTGATGAAGACCAGCACTTGATCACGTTGCATCCGGAAGTGTGGCTGACAACGCGACTGTAACGATTTTCATAAGATTCTGTGTCAGAAAACTGAAATATATTTATAACTTTACGTTGTATATGAGGTTCTTGACAGATTTTATTTATGGCCGACTACAAGAAAAGTATGCTCGCTGCGCGGCTGTGCGCTGAGTCAGCAACTTTTCATCAATGAAAATATTCTCAAATCAGTGAAGTCTCTATGTTGTCCATAGAGGCTTCTGGTGTTATTATTCAAAATTATGCGAAAAGTTATTTCTATCGCGCTGCTGGCGGCAGGTCTACTGGCAGTCGCCTGTACAAAAGAGGACGACAGGTCAGTCAAAGAAGTCGTCCTTGACAAGACGGATACTTCAGTGGTCAAAGGCCACGATGTCCAACTGACCGCACGGGTCATTCCTGAGAATGCCCTGGAAAAGACCATCGCCTGGTCAAGTGACAACAAGTCCGTGGCCGTCGTTGATCAGACCGGTCTGGTAAAGGCCTTGACCGTGGGTTCAGCCAATATCACGGCCGAGGCCGGCGGCAAGAAAGCCGTCTGCAGCCTCACCGTCACAGCCGTTCCTGTCGAGTCGATTGTCATCTCGTACGCAGATGACGAGACTGGCGAGACCGTGAAAGCGTTTGACCTGATCCGCACAAAAGAGATCAAGCTCAAGGCAAGCGTGACCCCGGCTGAGGCTTTGGAGGAATATTCATTGATCTGGAGCAGCAGTGATGACAAGATCGCCACTGTCAGCCAGGAAGGAACGGTGATGTCTGTAGCCAAGGAAGGGACCGCCGAGATTTCGGTCACAGTCGGTGACAAGACAAAGAAATGCACAGTCACCGCCAAGCCGAGGCCGGTGGACTTCATACTCTGCGAGGAGACGTCCAAATCCTTGAAAGTCGGTGAGACCTGGCAGGTTCCCGCCGCCGTGAGTCCGGTGGACAACGATGACACGATCATCTGGGCGAGCAGCGATGAGTCTGTGGCCGTTGTCAGCGAGACCGGTCTGGTCGAGGCCAAGTCCAAAGGCAACACCAAGATCACGGCGAAGTCAACATTGTGGCCAAAAGCTCATTACGGAGAGTGCGACATAATGGTGTACGAGGATGGACAAAAAGTGGAGATGAAGTTCGTCACGATCCCGGCCGGCACGTTCTGGATGGGTAGTCCGGACGGCAAGACCGAAGGGCTTCCTAAAGAGCCAAGCAGGCTTAATGGTGAGACACGTCACAAGGTGACAATCACAAAGCCATTCCAGATCGGTGCGTACGAGGTGACGAACGCACAGTACGCCAAGTTCCTCAACGACACTGGTGTCGGGAATGACGGAAAGTCAACCTCGACACATACAGCACTCCTTTGTGAAAGCTACGGTTCCTACGACTGGGGGCTTCACTACGACACCGAGGCGAAGCAATGGGTACCTGTCTCCGGCTATGAGAACTACCCTGTCATATTCGTCAATTGGGACGGTGCCAATGAGTTCGCGCAATGGGCGGGAGGATCCCTTCCTACCGAGGCGCAATGGGAATATGCCTGCCGCGGCGGGAAAGAGGACCTTCCGTTCGGCATCGGAGACGGAAAGCATCTTGACGGCACTATGGCGAACTACCTTAGCACCAACATCTATGATTATGACAATGGAGGAGTAAAATTCGTTGGCGGCACTGTTAATCGCAAGACAACCGAGGTCGGCTCATACAAGCCTAACGCCTATGGCTTGTATGATATGCACGGCAATCTCTACGAATGGTGTTCAGACTACTATGTGTATGATCTGGGTGCCTCCGAAGCCACAGATCCCGCTGGTCCTGAAACATCATTAGACAATATGAGAGTCATAAAGGGAGGATGCTTTGACAAATCTCCAAGACAATGCCGCTCTGCCGCCAGAGAATGTTCCCAGTCTGTCGCGACAGAAGGCCAAAAATTCGGTTTCAGAATCGTGAAGCCTGTAGAATAGGCGATATGCCGATAGAATAAAAGGTCTGGCAGTCAAATTCGGGCTGTCAGGTCTTTATTTTTTCACACGCTTCCATCATTGATGGGTTTATGCGACCACCGTTGGAATAAATATTCAAGTTGCGTCAAAATTATTGAATGAAATCAATTTTATAGTAAAATAATGCGGAAAGAACGAAATAATATTCCTATCTTCACGATAGAAATATAAACGTACTTAACAAATTATTTTATGACCAACTACAAGAAAAGCCTGCTCACGGCATTGCTGTGTGCGGCAAGCGTCACTTTCGCAGGATGCGACAAGGACAACGGACCTGAAAAACCCGTCTATGTGCCAGAGGAAATTTCAACGGCAGCGGTGAATCTCTCTGAAAACGGAACCGCCAACTGCTACATTGTCAAGCCTGGAAGCGTCGCCTCGTTCGATGTGGCGCACAAAGGAAACTCCGCGACGGAACTGACAGGCTCGGCGGCCTCTGTAAAACTCGTATGGCAGGACGCCAAGGGACTTGTGAAATCCCTTTTCCTCAATCCAGAAACCAAGACAGCCTATGCCGAGATCGCTGAAAGCAAAGGCAACGCCCTCGTAGCGGTCTGCGATGAAGCCGGAACCATCCTGTGGAGCTGGCACCTTTGGATCTGCGACTATGATCCTGAGAAGACTCTCTTCACCACCGAAGCAAACGCTTCCGGAACACAGTGGACATTCATGGACAGGAATATTGGAGCCACCGACATGAACAGAGGCTCGTTCGACAACTTCGGGATGCTTTACCAATGGGGCCGCAAGGATCCGTTCCCTGGAGCCAATGCTTTCACTATTATCAATGACGACTACAGCTATGTGGAAGACGGTGAGAAAACACTTTACGACATCGACGGCAAGGCCATATCCAAGATAAAGGATCTCGCTGAATTCCACGGAACCATCGAGAAATCGATTCAGCAGCCGGCCACCTTCTTTGCCATGACCTACAAAACCAACGGCAATGTCGATGAGAGCGGCAATCCTGAATATGATTGTGACTACATCACCAAAGACTGGGTTGATGTCTCTGACGATGATTACTGGGGAGGTGTCTCCATGAAAAAGACAATCTACGACCCGTGTCCCGTCGGCTACAAGGTTCCGGTCAGCGACGCAGACGGCAACACCCCGTACGCTTGGATGAAGTTCACGGAAATGACGTGGGATCCAACTAACCACGGAGCGATTGACAAAGACCAGTGGTTCCCTTGCACAGGCACCAGAGTGTATGCATCGGGTGGTCTTGACTACCCAGAGGCCAATCCATACGCCGGGGTCTGGTTCGGAACCGCTTCCGTCAAGTCAGCGACTTCCACAAGTCAGGTAGTTTACGGACAGTATATGGCAATCATGAAGAGCAAGAGAACCTTCAAAGTGAATAAGGACGCGCGCTCGCAAGGCCTCAGCGTGCGCTGCGTAAAGGAATAAACATTATTTAGAAGCTGTTTTGAATTGCTTGAAATGTTCTTTGAGGTGAGCGGCAGGAGAAGAGTTTGCTCTTAACCTTCAAACAAACAATTCAAAACAGCTTCTTAGTAATCCTAAAAAATAACTTGGAAAACCAACATGGATTGGGATATCTTTGTAACCTGAGGTTGGCTCAGTTCAAAACTGGCTGAGCCAACAGATTTTTTAAGGTTGAGCCCACTTGAAATAGTCGTGTTTTGAAAAACTTGTGCCTCGAAGATACTTCTGTAAGGGGTAAAAAGTGGCAAATGACACTTTTTCAAGTGGGCTCATTTATAATTTTTTGTGACTATGTAGATCTTATCTTCTATGCACAAAAAAAATGGAGCGCGAATCTTGGCGGACGTGAGCTCCATTTGTATGCCACAGACTGGAAATTCAGGGATTAGTCGCCCCTGACAAGATGCTATGGCGACTCAAAGGTAGGGATAAATTCTCAACCACGCAAAAAAAACCGACAAAACCGACAAAACCGACAAAACCGACAAAACCGACAAAACCGACAAAATCGCTTTGGGCAACCGACGGCGTGCCCTCGACAATGGGGTCGCGGACTCTTAAGTGTGCAAAAACATTCACACATAGAACGCTAAATCGTTGTCCGTCAGCAAGATGGTTTTCCAAGTGTGGAAGATGTTCCGGCGCAATTTACAGTCAGTACAATATGGGAAATTTATTATCTTTGTCCCGCGAGGGCGACATCACCTCCTCGTGCAAGGGCATCGTGGACAATTTGTCAATGACATACGACGGCTGCAGGCTCGTGTCCGTGTCGGATTCCGCCCCGGGGCCATCGGTGACGGGCTCGGCGGACTTCCGCGACGGGGTGTCAGAGGCCGTGGAGTACACCTACGACAGGAACGGCAACATGACGTCCGACCTGAACAGGAAGGTCTCCCTCATCTCCTACAACAGGCAGAACCGGCCCGCCAGGATGAGACACGCCGGCGGTACGGAGACGTTCACCTATCTTCCTGACGGAACAAAGCGGGGAAGGACGGTCCTCGGGAAGGACAGGTCCCTGTCCCGGACCGAGTACCGCGGCAATCTGGTGTGCGCGGACGACACTCTGAAGTGCATCCTGTTCGACGGGGGCCTGATCGCCATGGACGGCGCCAGCCCGGAGTACCTGTTCTTCCTGCGCGACCATCTCGGCAGCGTCAGGGTCGTCGCCAGGCCGGACGGCAAGGCCGTGCAGGTGAACCACTACTACCCGTACGGCATGGCCTTCGCCGGCGGCAGGATGTCCGGCAACGCCGATGCGCATCCCGTGACCGGCAATGGAGAGCACGTGGTCGGCAGGAACCGGGAGATCGGCGGCGGGACCAATGGCATGGAGATCGCAAGGCCTGGCAGTTCATTAATGACTGTCAGGCCTTTATATTCATTCCGAAGCTACTACTCGCTGTAGTCGCCGTAGGTAAGTTCTCCTTTGTAGGAACCCTGGAAGAAAGTCTCGTTGTTGTCGTCACGAAACTTGAAGTCAATCGTGTAGATCTTGTCATTCTCATTTGTGATCCTCACCAGACCGACATTGGCGGCATAGACCGGCTCCCAGTCAAGTGCGTACCATGTTCCCAAGGGAGCAGAGCCTTCGGTGAACCCAGGAACCACCGTGAACGGCTGGAAATGAGCGTTGTCAGCAGCATACATCACCTTGTATGTACCGGATGGTATGGCCGTGGTGTAGCTGGATGCCGTGTTGAGGTCAAGCATCAGCATCTCACCCGTTCCATCATAGTTCTCAAAGTCCATGGTCTTGTCTCCCAGATAGATGGTCCAACCTGAATAGTCTGTGTCGGTCTTGCCGTAGATCTTTGTTCCGTAGTAGTCAAGAGTGCCGTGTGAAAGGTTCTTCATCTCGACAACCTTATAGTTTGCATAATCCTTGGAATAATCCTCGACAGGGACAGAGCCTGAATATGTGAAAGAGTATGCCTTGCCGCCGGCTTTGACATAAGCGGAGACAACATATTCACTGTTTACTGTCTTGACTGAAACCGCTCCCTCGCTGACAACGAGATAGTTTCCTTCAACCTCGCTATCATAGACAAATGTTCCCTGAAGGCCTTCTGTGCCGAAATCCTCTCCTTTGGCAAAAGTATATTCAGGCATTTCTCCAGATTCATCAACGGAATACGAGCCGGCCGTGACAGACTTGTCTCCAGATTTGGGAGCGTTCAATTCAAGGAAAAGTGCCGTTCCCTTGCCGGAGAAGGCACCGTCCGCAAACACAACGCTGCCCGAGGTGAAGTAAGTCCAGGAGTTGTCGGTTCCGGCCATGTAATAGTCTCCGTAGAAGAAGCCCTTGGCTGAGTTGAAGGCTGTGAACTCTGTAGGGTAGCCTTCCGGCACAACGGTCACGCTGCACTCCGATGTCAGTGTCCCTCCCTGCACGGTCGCCGTGATGACTGCGTCACCTGCGGCCACGGCCTTGATTTCCGAGCCGGAGACAGTCACAACAGCCTCATCGCTCGAAGCCAGGATGTAAGTCTTGTCCGTAGCATCATCCGGAGTGATTGTCAACTCCGGCGTGAGAGTCTGCCCCACAGAAAGTGTCAAAGAAGTTTCATTGAAGGCAATCTTCTCGACCGAAATCGTCTTGTCTTCCTTTTCGCATGACACAAAAGTCAATGCAAGCGCGCCTGCAAGCAGGCACGAAACAGTTTTGATAAGTTGCATAACACTTAAAGTTATTTGTTAAATTCAAAATAAAGTTAACCACTTTGGGCGACATTGCCAATAAATTTTTGCGGATTATGATTTTATCGATATCTTTGTGTCCGACAATTTTGTCGAACAAATTTGTCGGACACCTTTGTCCAACATTAAGAAGCTGTTTTGAATTGTTTGTTTGAAGGGTTGAGAGTGAAAAACTTCAGTTTCGACCGCTTCTTCCAAGGAAGATAGCGGTGCTATCTGACTGAAGAAACGGGAAGAAAATGAAGATTTTTCACCTCAAAGAACATTTCAAACAATCCAAAATATCTTCTAATGTCTAAATGAATACTTGATCTGCAAAATTGTCATAAAACATAAAACATAAAGCATAAAACATACTAATCATCAAAGAATTATGAGATTTGCAATAACAGCGTTTGTGGTCATCGGGGCGGTGAAGATACTGCTCACGGAGGAATATATTCCTGAAAATGATGACAAATAGTGGAAATGCGGTTGGCGAAGTTCCGGGAGCGATTCAAGTCAAACGGTGAAATGAATATAATGGAACAACGAATATGGCAGAGGAGACTTTAGACACGGCCGCGAAAATCCTCAAGGCGGCGGAAGAGGAGTTTATGGAGAAGGGCTACGGCAACGCCAAGATGATGTCCATCGCGGCAAGGGCCGGAGTAAGCCATTCCATGCTGCACTACTACTACCGATCCAAGGGGAAACTCTTCCAGATGATCTTCGACGAGAAGGCAAAACTGATCGTCAGCATTCTCGAGGGAGTGCATGACAAAGAGATCAGTTTCAAGGAAGTCATAAGTCATTTTGTAATGAACCAGTTCGACCTGATGCGTAAGAACGACAGGTTTGTCTGGTTCATGATCGACGAGCTGATCCACAACAAGGAGAACCTGACCAAGATCATGGAGATTGTGCTTCCGAAGGTCACGGGCTACATCCAATGCGTCAATGACATGCTGGAGAAGGAGGTGAAGGCAGGTAATGTCAGGGAAATCAAGCTTATGGATCTGATTGTGAACATCGTCTCCATCAACGTCGGCTCGTTTCTCTTCCTTCCGGTCCTCGGTCAGATCATGCCGGAGGCTGACATCAACCGATACCTTGACGAACGCAGGCGGAGCAATGTGGAGTTCATCCTTGATTCGATAATGATAAAATGAGAATGAACAACATCCTGATTACAGCGGCCACGCTCATCTGCCTCGCCCTGCCGGTGAGCGGCCAGATGAGCGGCAGGGCAACCGATCCGGACGCTATCAGGATCCAGCAACTGAAAACAAAACAGATAGATAAATGAAAAAGACACTTACATATTCATCATTGCTGGTCCTTGCGCTGGCGATGACCGCCTGCGGGAAAGGGTACAAGGCTTACGACGCCTCAGGAGTTTTTGAATCAACGGAGGTGACGGTTTCGGCCGAGGGAAACGGAAAGATAATGAGTCTGGATCTTCAGGAAGGAGACAGGCTTGAGGCCGGAGCCGTTGTCGGGTGCATCGACACCGTGCAGCTTTACCTCAGCAAAATCCAGCTGGAGGCCAGCCACAGGGCTGTCGGGAGCGGCAGACTGAACATTTCCAGACAGATAGCCGCCCTGGAAAGCCAGATCGCCAAACAGAGACAGGAACTGGACAGGTTCACGAAACTGGAACAGGCCGGAGCGTCGAACCGCAAGCAGGTTGAGGACATTCAGGCCCAGCTTGACATCCTCGAACGCCAACTGGCCGCCCAGAAGGAAAGCCTTCAGAACACCAACAGCAATGTCTCTGGACAGGCCGACGCCCTTGAGGCGCAAGTTATGCAGCTTGAGGACAAAATACGCAAATGCGTCATAACCAGTCCGCTAAGTGGAACTGTACTGGCGAAATATTCAGAAGCGGGAGAACTCGCCGTGCAGGGACGCGCGCTGTTCAAGGTGGCGGATCTTGAAAGCATCAGACTCCGCGCCTACATCACGGCCGACCAGCTGACGAATGTCAAACTCGGACAGGCGGTCAAGGTCTATGCTGATCAAGGCACGTCCGGAAGAAAGGAATACGACGGCACGCTCATCTGGATCTCTGACAAGGCGGAATTCACTCCGAAGACCATCCAGACACGGGACGAGAGGGCTAATCTTGTCTATGCCGTGAAGATCGCCGTGAAAAATGACGGTCTGATTAAACTTGGAATGTACGGAGAAGTCAAATTCTGATGATGAACGGATCATTGACAGAATCAGCGGTACTGGCCGAAGGGCTTGTGAAGTCCTATGGCAAGGTCAAGGCATTGGGCGGGGTCTCGCTCGATGTCCGGCACGGTGAGACATTCGGGATCATCGGCCCGGACGGAGCCGGGAAATCCACGCTGTTCCGCCTGCTGACCTCCCTGCTGGTACCGGACAGCGGATCGGCTCAGGTCGAAGGACTCGACACCGTGAAGGATTACCGCGAGATCAGGAAGATCATCGGTTATATGCCAGGAAAGTTCTCTCTGTACCAAGACCTTACGGTTGAAGAGAACCTGACGTTCTTCGCAACGCTGTTCGGCACGACGATAGATGAGAACTACCACCTGATAGAGGACATCTACAAGCAGATCGAGCCGTTCAAGGCAAGGATGGCCGGAAAGCTGTCCGGTGGAATGAAGCAGAAGCTGGCCCTTTGCTGCGCACTGATCCACAAGCCGAAGGTCCTGTTCCTGGACGAGCCGACGACCGGTGTGGATCCTGTCTCCAGAAAGGAGTTCTGGGATATGCTCGGAAGGCTGAAGAACGACGGGATCACGATTCTGGTCTCGACCCCGTATATGGACGAGGCCGGAAGATGCGACAGGATAGCCCTCATAAGGAACGGGAAGTTCCTGACAGTCAACAGTCCGGCCGGCATCATAGCGGAGTTCCCGGACAGGTTATATTCAGTCCGATCTGACAGGATGCACGCCCTGCTGGGAGACCTGCGGGCATATTCAGGAACGATCAGGGCCTTCTCGTTCGGAGAATCCGTGCACCTTTCCACGGGGGATGGATTCAGCGAGGACGACCTCAGGAAGTTCCTGCAGGACAGGAAACACAATAATGTGGAAATAAATGCGATCCGACCGTCCGTGGAAGATTGCTTTATGAGAATATGATGACGGAAGTAATTCATACAGAGAACTTGACAAAGCGTTTCGGGACGTTCACAGCCGTGGACCACATCTCGTTCGATGTGCATCACGGCGAGGTGTTCGGATTCCTCGGAGCGAACGGAGCCGGAAAGACCACGGCGATGAGGATGCTCTGCGGCCTGAGCAAGCCGACATCCGGGACCGGAACCGTGGCAGGTTACGACATCGCACGGCAGCCGGAGATGGTCAAGAAGCACATCGGGTATATGAGCCAGAAGTTCTCCCTCTACGAGGATATGACCGTGAAGGAGAATCTGGTGCTGTTCGGAGGAATCTACGGAATGAGGCGGAAAGAGATCGCCACCAAGACTGATGTACTCCTTAACGAACTGAATTTCAGTTCCGAGAAGAACACGATGGTCAAGGAACTTCCACTTGGTTGGAAACAGAAACTGTCGTTCTCGGTCTCGATATTCCACCGGCCCGGAATCGTATTTCTGGACGAACCGACTGGAGGGGTGGATCCGGTGGCAAGAAGGCAGTTCTGGGAACTCATCTACAAGGCGGCCGATGACGGAATCACCATATTCGTGACCACTCATTATATGGATGAGGCTGAATATTGCGACCGCGTCTCGATTATGGTGGACGGTCAGATCAAGGCTTTGGACTCCCCTGCCGCGTTGAAGCAGAGTGTTGGAGCGGAGAGCATGGACGAGGTGTTCCGCCGTCTTGCAAGAGAAGCCAAAAGAAACGGAGAGTAAGATGAAATCATTATCAGCGTTCATACAGAAGGAGTTCCGACATATCCTTAGAGACAGGTGGACTCTGCTCATCATAGTCGGGATGCCGATCGCGCAGCTTCTGCTGTTCGGATTCGCCATCACGACAGAGGTGCGCAACGCCTCCGTGGCCGTGTTCGACCCTGTAAATGACGAACTCACGACACGCATCATCGAACGGATGAATGCCAGTGAATATTTCAACGTCAGCGAAAGGATCACAGACATCGACAGGATCAACGACATCTTCAGGGAAGGCAAGACCAGCCTTGTGATGGTCTTCAGCGACAACTTCTCGAACGATGTACTTAACGGAGAAGCGTCCGTGCAGCTAATCGCCGACGGGACGGATCCGAACCAGGCCTCGATGATCACGGCCTACGCCGCCAACATCCTGGCCACCTGCCAGCAGGAGATCGCCGAGAAAAGCGGAATGGCAGGAGCGGCGATCGCCCCGGTCATCAGAATGCTCTATAACCCCCAGGGCAAGAGCGCCTATAATTTCGTGCCTGGAGTTATGGGCTTGATTCTGATGCTGATCTGCGCGATGATGACAGCCGTAGCGATTGTCCGGGAAAAGGAAACCGGCTCGATGGAAGTGCTGCTCACCTCCCCGATAAGCCCGATGATGATCATCATCGCCAAGGCGATTCCGTATCTGGTGCTGTCAATCTTCGATCTGGTGCTGATCATTGTCTGCGCTGTGTTCGTGATGGGAGTACCGATCGCCGGAAGCCTGTTCTCGCTGGCTCTGGTCTCGATCCTGTTCCTGATCTGCACACTGTGCCTGGGGCTTCTGATCTCGACTATGGTCGAGACCCAGATGGCTGCGATGATAGCCTCCGGAATGGGGCTGATGATGCCGACGATGCTGCTGTCCGGACTGATATTCCCGATTGAAAGCATGCCGCGCGTCCTGCAATGGATCTCCACGATCGTCCCGGCGCGCTGGTACATCCAGTCGATCAAGATGATAATGATCCAAGGCACGCCGCTAAGCTACACACTGCCGGAAATCGGAGTGCTGTCCCTCATCACAGTCATACTCATCGCATTGAGCGTCAAGAATTTCAAGACAAGATTAGCTTAAGAATATGTTATCGTTCCTCATAGAAAAAGAGTTCAAGCAGCTGGCTCGGAACAAGATCATCCCGAGGATGCTGGTGGCGCTGCCGCTGATGGCGATGCTGGTCTTCCCTTGGGCGGCGAACCTGGAGATCAAGAACGTTCGTGTGGATGTGGTTGACAACGACCATAGTCCGCTGTCGCAAAGGCTTGTGGCAGAGATCGGAGGATCGGCCTATTTCAACATCTCCGGCACATCGGACTCCTACCCTGACGCGTTGCGCAAGGTCGATTCCGACGAGGCGGACATGATATTCGTGGTCCCTCAGAACTTCGAGAAGGATCTTGTGAACGGCCAAGGCACGCAGGTCCAGATCGCCGCGAACTCCGTGAACGGCACCAAAGGCACGCTCGGTTCGTCCTATATGGTGTCAATGATCTCAGGATCAACGGCTCTGCGGGAATATTCAGAGAAGGTGAAGGTCACTTCCGCAGGGCAGGATATTCCTTCATTCTCGGTGAGCCCGCTCTACAAGTTCAACCCGTCGCTTGATTATAAGGTGTTTATGGTGCCGGCGCTGATGGTGATGCTTCTGACAATCATCTGCGGCTTCTTCCCGGCCCTCAACATCGTGGGCGAGAAGGAAAGCGGCACCATCGAGCAGATCAACGTCACCCCGGTAGGCAAGTTCCAATTCATTCTGGCAAAGCTGATTCCGCTCTGGATCATCGGCATCGTGATAATGGGTTTGAGTCTGCTGCTCGCCAAAGTCATATATGGAATAGCCCCGGCCGGCAGCATCTGGACACTTATGCTTTTCACCGGAGTATATATTCTTGTGGTGTCCGGGTTGGGACTCGTGATCTCGAACTACGCCTCGACCATCCAGCAGGCGATGTTCGTGGGATTCTTCTTCATTATGATCTTCTTCCTGATGGGAGGAATGTTCACTCCGGTCAGCAGTATGCCGGACTGGGCGCAAGCGATAACAATCGTCAATCCTCTTAAATATTTCATTGAGGTGATGCGTCTTGTTTACCTGAAAGGTAGTAAATTAGTGGATATGATTCCTCAGTTCCTCGCTTTGTGCGGCTTCGCGGCCGCGTTCGGAAGCTGGGCGATCATCAGTTACAAGAAATCAAGTTAATATTCAAATATGAACAGGACATCAGAATATGCTCTAACCATTGTGGTGCCTGTCTTCAACGAGGAGGACAATATCCACAATCTGGAAAAGGCTCTGACCGAGTTCATTCCTGTCAGCAAGGTCAAGACCTGCGCGCTGTTCGTGGACGATGGTTCTAAAGATGGCAGCCTCAAACTGATCCAGGAGGTCTGCTCCCGCAACAAAGACATCTTCTACATCAGCTTCTCAAAGAACGCCGGACTCAGCGCCGCGATAAAAGCCGGATTCGACTATGCCTTCTCTGAATATGTCGGCTATATGGACGCTGACCTTCAGACCACACCGGAGGATTTCAACCTGCTGCTGGACGGAATGAAGGAACACACCTTGATGACTGGCTACAGGGCGAACCGCAAAGACACGGCGTTCAAGCGGATCCAGTCCAAAATCGCCAACGGATTCAGGAATATGATGACTCACGACGGGGCGAAGGACACCGGTTGCCCCCTCAAGATCATCCGCACGGACGCGGCCAAGAAAATCCCGATGTTCAAGGGAATGCACAGATTCCTGCCGGCGCTTATCCTGCTCCAGGATGGCGGCAGTTTCGGACAGGTTCCGGTAAGGCATTTCCCACGCACGGCAGGCACATCCAAGTTCCATCTCTGGAACAGGCTCTGGGGACCGTTCGCGGACTGCTTCGCCTACAGGTGGATGAAGCCACGGTACATCAACTACTCCGTGGGGAAGGACAATGTCAACGATGAGCGAAATTAATCTTCCGGAATATGTTTGACAACATCCCCGTCTGGCTTACCTTCACCTTGGGTTTCTCCGCCCAGACATTCTTCGGATTGAGGACAGCGCTCCAATGGCTGAAATCCGAGATGGCTCATGAATCGGTCTCCCCGGTGTCCTACTGGATCTTCAGCGTGATCGGAGCGTGCCTGATGTTCATCTACGGAGTCCTGAGGAATGATTTCTCCATCATCCTCGGACAGTTCATCGCCTACTTCATCTATCTTTGGAACCTGAATGCCAACGGGATATGGAACCGTATGAAGATCCTCACAAGAGTTCTGCTGGCAGCTCTTCCGTTTGTAGCCGCCATGCTTCTGTTCAAGGACGCCCGGGGATATTCACAGAACTTCTTCCGCAACAGCGACATTCCGGTGTGGCTTGTGGTGTTCGGCTCAACCGGTCAATTGATGTTCACGCTGCGGTTCGTCTATCAGTTTGCCTTCTCACACCACTGGCATACATCCGTGCTTCCGAGGGGATTCTGGATCATCAGCATCATAGGTTCCGGGATGATCATCATCTACGGCATCATCCGGCTTGACCCGGTACTGATCCTCGGCCAGATGTTCGGTTTTGTCGTTTACGTAAGGAATCTGATCCTGGGATCAGGCAAAAAAGAATCTTCAGATGAGAAACAACACTCCACAGACCGGGAAGGGTAACATATTCACCCGCCATCCGATGATGACGGTCTTCGTCTTCACTTTCGTCTGCCTTTTTCCGGTGATGCTGACGAGGGATTTCACGCCGTCCAACGAGTTGAGGTATCTCAGCATAGCGAACGAGGCCCTTGCGGACGGACATATATTCGCATTCTACAACCACGGACTGGCCTACGCTGACAAACCACCGCTTTATTTCTGGATTGTGATGCTGTGCAGACTGTTGTTCGGGCATCACAGCTGCCTTGCGTTGTCGATGTTCTCTCTGATTCCGGCATTCGCCATTGTCGGGATAATGGACAGGTGGGTGATGAAAGGCAAGTCAGCGATGGACAGAATGGCTCTGGCCGGAATGACGCTGACCTGCGTTATGTTCCTCGGGACTATGATCGTGCTGAGGATGGATATGCTGATGTGTATGTTCATCGTGCTGGCTCTCTGGACCTTCTATCGGATGTACTCAGGGGACGGAGCGCGAAGATCGGATTCCGTGATGCTGCCGGTGTGGATATTCCTCGCCCTTTTCACAAAGGGACCTGTGGGGCTCCTTATGCCGCCGCTGTCAATAGCCGTGTTCCTCGCCGTGAAACGGGACTGGAAAGGATTCGGCAAGTACTTGGGTCTCAAGACTTGGGGCATCATCGCCGGGCTTGCGGCCCTTTGGATCTGCTGTGTCTGGATCGAGGGCGGATCGGAGTACATCAACAACCTTTTGGTAAAACAGACCGTCGGGCGGGCCGTCAACGCCTTCACCCACGCCAAGCCGTTCTGGTTCTATCTCGTGGCTATTATCTGGTGTCTGGCACCGTACAGCCTGCTGTTGGTCGGGACGTTTGTCGCCTCACTGCTGCCGGTTCGGAATACATGTGTTGAAGAGACTTCCGGCCAAGCACAGTCAAAAGTCGGTATTTCTGACACATCAGATGCGTCGAATTGCCCAAAACAGGGCCGTTCCGACTTAGAGATTCTTTTCCTCTGCACGATCATCTCCACAGTCGCGATGCTGTCCTCCTTCAGTTCCAAGCTGCCGATCTACCTCGTGCCGGTCTTCCCGTTCTGCGTCTATCTGTTTCCTATCGTGCTTGACCGCATCGGGGAGAGAGGATGGATGCGATGGGGTGCAGGAATATTCTCGATCATATTCACAGTCATTGGTTTGGCCGCATTGCCGGTTCTTTTCGGGGCTGTCAAAATCCCGGCTCTCAATGACCTTTTGACTGAATATCCTTTCGCCCTCGAAGCCCCGATAATCAACGGCATAATTCTTCTGACTTTGGCGAATATTCTGGGAATATGGTTCCTGCTCAAACGGAAAGTCTGGAATATTCCCGCACTACTTTTGGGTGCAGGTCTTTTCCTCGCGGTGTTCTCCGCTTCGGCGGTCGTCAAGGACATCAATCCGTACATCGGCTACGGCTCCATCTGCTCGAAGGTTCCCGAAGGCACCGATGTCGCCACGGTCTTCCTGCACAGACCAGAGAACATCGATGCCTACATCGGCCGTCAGATCACCGACTACGGCAAGGAGCCGGAACGCCTTGTGGAAGCGGTCTCCGCCTCCGACAAGCCTCTGGCAATCATCACACGCACGTCAAGACTGGAAACAATCCCTGAATTACAGAAACTCTTCAGCAATGGCACCGTCCTTTACTCCGGGCCTTACTGCCTGACGACTATAAGCAAGAAGTAGCCCAGTTGCTTCGGCACTTCGACAAGTTCAGCGACCTATGGTTCAGCAAGTCAGCTACGGACCTATGGTTCGGTAAGCCAGCTACCGGCCTATGATCCGGCAAGATCAACAACCGGCCAATTGTTCTGCGAATCGGCGACGGGACGATGGCTCTACAAACAGGCGACGGGACGATGGTGCCGCAAACAGGCTGTCGGCCGATTCCGGTCACTGAGCATATCGAAGTGACCAATTGAATCATAGAAGTTGGGCAATCATACAAAACAACTCAGAATCCTTGGTTTATGTGAAATGTTATTTGCCAGCCGTGGCGAAGTGGTTTCTTTAGTGGTATTAACGAATAAATTTCTGTTTTTTATATTTCTTATAGGTTTCTTTTCGTTATTTACGTTTATTGTGCATATTATTGCGGTTCAAATATTTATTTAAATTTTGAACCATATGTATTTCAATGAAAAGAAACAGGAACTCGCTCCGTTCGTGAACCTGAGGAGCGACGTCGGATTCAAGGCGGTGTTCGCCGACAAAAACAACAAGGACATCCTAATCGGGGTGCTGAACATGATCCTACCCTCAGAGGCCAGAATCGATGACATCACCGAATATTCCGACCGCGAGCAGCGGCGGGATGTACCCTATGGGAAAAAGACAGTGCTGGATCTGGTCTGCCGTGACAAATCAGGCAGAACTTTTGCTGTGGAGATGCAGGCCGCCGAGGAGGACAACTTCTTCGAAAGGTGCGTCTATTACGCGTCGGGGCTCTACCATCTTGAACTGTCGGACGGGGAACGATACAAGGGACTACGTCCGGTCTATGTGGTGTCGTTCCTGAACTACCGCCTGAGGCACGACGACGAGTCCCTCTGGGACACCGACCACTTCATCTCCCACTGGAGGTTCACCGAAAAACGCACCGGAATGGTTGCGGATCAGACAATTAGTGTTATCTTTGTGGAGATGACGCTGTTCACCAAGACGCTGGAGGAGTGCGTGACGGAGTTCGACAGGCTGTTCTACATATTCAGGAACAGCGGTGGCTTCCAAAGGATCCCCGAATGGATTGAGGAGGCCGGCGGGATCTCAAGGCGGCTCGCCGAGGCGTGTGAGGTGGCGGCGTTCGACAAGGAGAAGAAACTTAAATACGAGATTGACAAGATGAACGAGTGGGACATTCTGGCGCAGCGGGAATTCGCCGAGCGCAAGGGCTTCGAGAAAGGATACGCCGACGGAGAGGCAAAGGGGATTGCTGACGGGACGGCTAAAGGTATGGCTAAAGGTATGGCTGAAGGTATGGCTAAAGGTATGGCTGAGGGTTTGGCCAAAGGAAAGGCCGAGGGGATGGCCAAGGGAAAAGCTGAAGGGAAGGCTGAAGGAAAGGCTGAAGGAATGATTGAAGGCAGACTAGACGTGGCCAAGGCTCTGCTTACCAGTGGAATGCCGATTGAGCAGATCAAGCTGTACACCAAACTTTCCAAGGAGCAGATTGAGGCAATTCAGTAATGGATACTTGAGCATAAGTGGTCCGTAAGAGACATTATCATGGCTAACCTCCGAAAGCTGGGGGGTGGCTATGTTGGTATATTCTGTGCCGCAATACGTCGCCGAGGACAAGCACCGTGGCTACAACACCACCCACCTCATCAAAGTGCCACAGAGCCACCACCGTTAATCATAATAGAAGTTACTAAAATGCGCTCCCGGGTTCAGTATTCCGGGAGCGCTTGAATAATATGATCAGCAAGACTGATTACTCGACAACCTCAAAAATAGGGCTCGTTCCTTCAGCATCAGACTCTGCGGCCAAAACTTTAATCAAAAAAAGCGCTCCCGGAATTTATCCAGGTGCGCTTTTTACTGTTTTATTACGAAAAGGCTATTTTGCCTCCGTCACCTTGATGTTGTCAATGTACCAACGATTGACGGTAGACTTGGCCGGTTTCATATTCTCCGGACGGATAAGGATTCTGTCTCCTTCTGAAATGCCTTCTAGAACGACAGAGGCTGTCTGCCATTCCATTTTGTCAACAGGCTGCAGAGTCTCAAATGCAGAACTTGTAGAAACCACATCGTATGTGGCAGCCTTGCTGGCATCAGTGGCATAGTTGAGATTCTTTATAACCTCAACCACAATCTTTACAGGATCGGTCTCTTTGGTCTCATTCTCCTTGCCCTCATTCAGGACACGCCTGTGACAGGCCCAATTGAATGCGACCTTGACCTTTGAAGCCTTGTTCTTTGCCAGGAAATCAGGAAGGACAATTCCGGTGACATTATACTTGCCATTCGTTTCGACTTTTTTGTCACACGTCTTGCCCATCTTCCAGTAAGCATCCTGCGGGTACATCACCTTCCATTCCGGATGGATGTCAACATAACCTTTCTCGTAGAAACCGGTTATAATAGACACCGCCGCACCATAACCGTTAGGAGCCTCTGCCCCAGGGTCATTATCCTCAACCGATTTTCCGATAGGCTTTGACGCAGTCTTGTTGTACTCCTTGATCAAAGGTGTCATCCAACGGAAGTCATCCTCGAACAATACTCTGCTACCATCACCTGACTGAATTTTAGGCTGCTTGTCAGAGTCGTTCGCATCTGTTACTGAAAGACGCGCTGAACCACCATTTCTAACCTTAAGCGCCCCCTTACCGTTCGCCTGCCAGTTAGCAGCGCACACGAAGCGGAACTCGTGGATCTCCGTGTCCTTGCTGTAGGTCACGGTCGTGTTGACAAACACATTGGTGCTGCCGTCTGCGTTCATCGCGTGGGTGTAGGTGATGGTCTCACCCGGCTCGCTGGTCGTGAGAGGTGTTCCGGCGACTTTCCATTCCTCGCCGTCCTTAAATTCAAGCCTCCAGAACTTATGTCCAGTGCCTGAGGTTCTGGTCTCGAAAGAGATTGTGACCTCATCACCGGCCTTGGCAGGAGCGTTGCTGCAGAAATACCAGTAGTCGCCTGGCCAAGGGCCTGTCACGCGAGGGTTGTTGCCGCTGACATCAAGTTTGTACTTCTTGTTGGCGTCAGTTCCGGCGACATCATAAGGCACATACTGGATGTAACCATCGTTCTCGACAGGCATAACCTTTCCAGACTCAGGGAAGGTCTGCGAGAAGTTGATGTTGTCGCCAAGATGCCAGATGACAGGAAGATAGCCTGTACCACGGGAGAAGGCCTCCTGGGTCACAGTCACGACAGACTGGATGTTCTTCTCGGCATTGGAGAAGATTACGTGTCCGACACGAGGGGAGGAAGCCTTGTTGGCAGCCACATTCACCTCCACATCAGACCAAGTGACCAATGCTCTGGTCTTAGGGACAATCGTCAGCCAATCCACATCGGTGGAGCTTTCAAACTCGACATTGGCCTGGACAGTCATCTTGATCGTGTTCTCGTCAGCGACAGCGCTCATAGCGTTACCGGTGGAGACACTGATGAAGGAATCAAGTTCCTGACCGGCCGCTGACTGAACGACGTGGATGTTCTTTCTGGTGTCAGCTGAAGCCAAAGTGATTACGGCGTGGCGGAGCTTGGAGCTTGTGCTTGGCTCGCAAGTGATCTTGACCGTGGTTTCCTCACCTGCCGGACCTTCTATGACATCAAGGGACAGCCAATCAGCGTCAGAGCCCTTGGTCAAAGTCCAAGGATTGTCAGACTCGATCTTCAATTCGTAAGGCTTGTCCGGAGTTCCCTCAAATGTGATGACATCATCGGAAACAATGACCTTGGCATAGACAGGATCCGAATATGGAATGTCGGAATCAGCGATCTTGATGTTGTCAAGATGCCAACGCTGCTGGTCAGGAGTTACGGATGCATACTCGGCAGGACGGATGATAAAGCGTGTCGTGTTATTGACTCCCTTGGCGGTCACAGTAGCGTGCTGCCACTCAAGATGTCCCTTCTCCTGCGTGGTCACGAACGGATCACTGATCTGCGTGCCGTTGTCGAAGAATCCCTTGCCGGTGAGTTCGACCACAATCTGAACCTTGTCAATGTTGCCGGAGCCGGTCATATGAGCCGCCCAGTCAAAATCAAGATCGACATTGATCAACTCGTCTCCCTTGAAGTCCTGCTTTGGGAGGATCATACCGTTGTTATTGTTAACAGTAGCGGTGCTTGTCTTGCCGAACTTCCAGTAATATTTCTGAGCATAGATGACCTTGCTATTCGGATTCAGATCCTCGTAGCCCTTATCGGTCAAGGCTTTAAGAAGTCCCGACAGAGCGTCGTTGCTCCTCAGGTTCGGAGCCTCTCCACCGGAATTGTTGTCACCAACTGAGTCATCAACCCTGACGCCTGAAGCGTCGATGTATGATTTCATCCAGGAGAAATCATCGTAGAAATAGGCATTGAGGCTATCGTTGATTCCGTTATCCTGCACATCGGTCACGGCAAGGGTCAACTCTCCATCGGAAAGTCCGAGGACGTAGGCCTTGACCGAGATGTTGTGCATATTCACAGACTCAATGTCAACCACACCGGCTCTTGGGTCGAGAAGTTTTATCGCAACCGGAAGAGACTGCTCAAACTTAAGCTCGTGGCCAAGAAGTCCTGCCTCGACGGTGACATAAGTGACAACGTTAGCCTTGGAAGGATCGAGATTGGAAAGCAGATCCACCGGTTCAGGACGGGTGACCTCAGCGTTGGACTTGACTGTGACACCACCGGCCTCAAGGGCGGCGTTGCCATAAAGAGTGACCTTCTCGCCGGCGAGTGAAACCTTGTCACCTATGGCGATCTCCCCCTTGTAGGAGACATAGATCGAGGCGCTCTCGTCAGTCGCCACGAACCCATCGGATGTCAGAGCTACAACTTGAGCCTCAGCCACTTTTGCGAACAAACCATCATCGAGGGTGAATATTTTCGAGATCGGCATCTCCTCCACTCCGAGGTAATTGTCACCTTCCTGATAGATTACCGTACGGATGGAATAGCCTCTGTTGTTGGCAATGGTAAGGGTTCCCTCGCGGGGAGCGTCCATCGCACCGTTCTTGACATTGTCGGTGACTGTAACAGTCACATCAACAGTGTTTGTTCCGGACATAGGGTCAACCGTAATCCAGTCAGCGTCCACATCGATGAACCAAGATTCATCCGATGCGATGGTCAGAGTCTGGGATTCGGCGCCTATGGCTTCAAAAGTCAGACTGGACTCCGACAGGAGGGCACTCGGCTTGACAAGCTCGTCCTGACCGCAGCCTGCCATCGGCAGAGCGATGATAGCGGCGGCGCAGAGTCTTAGTATATTCTTGAATATTTTCATAATATCTACGTTTGTAAGACTGATTAATTGTTACCGTCATCCGTGTCATCTCCGGTGTTGCCGCCAGAGTTAAGGCCGTCGTTCCAGCCAGGATTCTGGGCAAGATTCATATTCAGCTGCCTGTCACCAACCGGAATAGGATAGAGGTAGTCCCTGTTCTCGTCGAAGACACGGTTGAACTTATGGAAGTACTCCATAAAACCGTGGTCACCTTCGCTCAGTACGATACCGTCTGAATATGCCACATACTTACCGTCGATCTCGATCTCTTGAATCTGGAAGAAAGCGACGTGATCCTTTCCGTACTTTTCCATCTCTTTCTGAGCGGCGGCATCTACTCTTGACGAAGCATAAAGATAGACATCAGGCACACCGTCGCCGGTGAGGTCATAAGCGCCAGGGGCAGGGAAATATATTCCTCTCAGCGGCTGGGCGAAGCACTGTCCCTCTTTCCACCTGCGGATGTCGTCCCAGCGGCTTGAGAACTCAAGGCAAAGTTCAATGGTTCTTTCACGGCGTACCTCAAGAATCTGCGCGAGATTGGACGGATTGACCTGTCTGAGGTTAAGGTAGCCGTAGTCGTCAGAAACGAGGAACGGATCGACCGTGAGCCCGTCCAGCTTCAGATGAGGCATCCCGACTCTGTCGCGAAGGAGATTGATCGATCTGTCCACATCATCCTGAGTGAGGACGTTCAGCTCGGCCTTGGCCTCGGCGAAGATAAGATAAGCCTCAGCGAGACGATAAACAGGCAAGTCGTTGTAGGACATACTGGCTCTCTCGGCGGTAGGGATCGACTGATCCATAACATACTTGTCGATCTGGTAGCCAGTGCTTGTCCCTTCCTTGAGGTTAGGACCGCTGGACGTGCCTCGGTTGGAGGTAACCCTGACATAGGAAGGCAGACGCACAATCTTCCCCAGACGAGGATCCCTGTCCTTCATCTCGTCAACGAAAGACATTCTCTCCCATCCTTCCTTATCTGAAAAACGTGAGCCATCCTTCATAAGGAAGCTATCCACGAATTTCTTGGACATACCGGCGCCCCTTTCGATGGCATACTGGGTTCCGTTGTGGTAGCGGCCAATGGACTGGTCGAACTTGACGGCAAGGATAAACTCACCCTGATCGGCGTCCTCCTCACTGAAAAGAAGGCCATAGTCAGGAGCCAGCTTGTAGAGGCCGCAAGTCATCACCTTCTCAGCAGCCTCGTAGGCAAGACGAAGGTAATCGTCAGCGGATCTGCCATCAGTGTAGGAAATGCCGTGATACTTACGGTAAGTACCCTCGAACAAACAGAACTGAGCCTTCAGCATATAGGCGGCCCATTTGTTAACACGGTAAGTGCTTACTCCGGCAGGAAGTCCTTCAATCGCCTCGTCAATGTCTACAAGCATATTGGACATAACCAATTCCCTGCTGTCGCGAGGCTTGTACAGATCCTCATCGGTGGAGCCAGGCTCCTTGTCGTACCACGGAACGTCACCGAACTGCTTAACTTTCTCGAAATAGAACTTCGCGCGGAAGAACTTTGCCAAGGCGGTATATTCCTTGACAACGGCCTCATCGCTGCACTTGTCCATATTCCCGAGCATAGTGTTGATCTTACGGAGCACCTTCCAATTCCAGCCGCTGATTCCAGTTCCTGACGGCACTATGCGGGTGTAACCCATCAATTCGTCGGACAGGGAGCCTTTTGTGAAATTCAAGTCAGACTGGTCATCATAAGGAGTATTGGCGAACAGACTGGAGTAGAATGAATTGGAGAACAATTTCATATCGTTCTCGTTTCGGAAATAGTTTTCCGGAGCGAGTTTCGACTGAGGAGTGGTGTCAAGGAAATCACACGAGGTGACGGCCAAGGCAAGAGCCACTATAGGTAAAAGATATTTTTTCATATTCGTATTTCCTCCTGCTTTAGAAAGTGATGTCTATACCGAACATAAACGTTTTCTGCCAAGGGTAAGCGACCGCGTCAGAAGCATCGGAATTCTTATACACGCCGTTTGCGTCAACATTAGTCTTGCGACGGTAAGCTGATTCCGGATCAAGATACTCTGTGTGCTTCTTGATCGGAGACCAATAGGCCAAGTTCTCTCCCGAGAAATAGAAACGAATCTTATCCACGTGGATGGCGTTCGTCAGTTTCTTAGGAATAGTGTAGCCGACAGTAAGGTTCTTGAACCTCAGATACCTGATGTTCTGGAGGTAACGGGTGTTGATAAGCTTGAGTTCTCCTCCGGTCGAAGAGTAGCCTCTCGCCCTTGGATAATAAGCGTCAGGATTCTCCTCAGACCACACCCTCTGCATAAAGTCACGCGGCTGGAAAGTAGTTACATAAGGATAGGAATACGGTCCCCAGAAGGCTATGTTCATTCCCGCCGGATACCAATAGTGGTTTCCTGTTCCCTGGAAGAAAGCCGAGACATCGAATCCTTTCCAGTCAAATGCCAGATTGAATCCGTACTGGAGGCTTGGAAGCTGGTTTCCTATGATCTTACGGTCACCCGGATCAGCGACAGTGTTGGAGCCGTATGAAAGCATGTTGATTCCGCCAGGGCCGCTTTGGTCATTGTCCAGATCGACATAACGAAGGTCTCCGGCAAGGAAACCGCCGTGCATTCTACCCGTGCCGATCAAAGAGAGAGCGTCAAGCACATTTGCCTGATAGTCCTGAGCCTCCTCATCGGTAGCGAACAAGCCATCGACAACGAAGCCCCACAGTTCACCGATTCTCTGACCGACATAGTAGTCATTAAGACGCTTGTCAGGGTTGTTGGCATACCTTGTGATGTGTGAGACGTAGTCGCTGACAGAACCTCTCACGCTGTAGTTGAACGTGCTTCCCGCAAGCTGGAACGAATCCCTCCAGCCAAGGGAAACCTCGTAACCTTTAGTGCGGAGGTCAGCGGAGTTCTCCTTAGGAGCGGACTCTCCATAGACACTTGGGAGGGCGTTGCCCTGAACAAGCATATTCTTTGTGTCACGGATGTAGGCTTCGGCGGTGAAGTCAAGCCTGCTCCTGAGCATTGAGACATCCACTCCGACATTGTACTGCTGGGAGGTCTCCCAGGTAAGAGAGGATGAGTTAGGCGCTGAAATGTCGGCCTTGCTCGCCTTACTCGTGCCCTCACCGAAAGTGTAGTCTATCTTGGACAATGAAATTGTACGCATATAGGCGAAGTCGGACACATTCTGGTTTCCGAGAGATCCGAACGAGGCACGGAGCTTGAGGTTGTTCACCACACTCTTGAGCGGCTCGAAGAACGGCTCTTCCGAAACGCGCCATCCGGCTGACGCCGACGGGAAGAATCCCCAGCGATGCCCTTTGGCGAATCTCGAAGTGCCGTCGTAACGGCCGGAAGTCTCGAACAGGTAACGTCCTTTGTAGTCATAGTTCAGACGGGCGAAGAAACCCAACAAGGCATACTCGCTCTGACCGCCTGATAGTTCAGTGATCGTGGCTCCGCTCTCATCCGGGACAACAAGGTCGAAGTCATTGAGATACTCGTCGGACAGGTTCTTTCCTGTCTGCTTCACATTCTTGTAGTGGTAGGTCTCAAAGTTGACACCACCCATAATCTTCAGATTGTGTGCGTCCTTGAAAGTGTCCTCGTAGGTGCCGAAGAGGTTGCCGGACAAGTAGTTGTAGTTCCTGTTGCGTTCCACAAGCATGTCCTCACCGATTCCTGTCGTATAAGCCGAAGTGACACCAGGCCTGATACCGTAAGGAACGTTCACCTGACGGTGCATCTCATCACGCACCACCTTTCTGTAGGTGAAGTTGGCCGTGAGATTGAACTCCTTGACAGGAGTGATGACAAGCTCGGAGGTGTTGGTGAAATTGAACTTTTTGTCGTAGTTCTTGTGCTTCCCCATCGCGAAGATGATGTGACGTCCGTTGGCCACATTGTACTTCGAGTTGATCATAGGATTGGAGTACAGTCCTGTCCCGTCCGGATTGAACAAAGGAAGCGAGGCCGGATTGTGACGAAGGTTGCGATAGACATCCTGAATGTCATCACCGCCGATCCAGGAATATTTCGAAGAATAGAAAGATGTGTTGTTAGAGAAACGCATCATCCTGTTGAGCTTCGCGTCGATCTTAGCCCTGAGGTTGTACTTCTTGAAGACATCCGGCTCGGCGGCTTTCATCACGCCCGTCTGGCGGTCGTAGCCGCCTGAGACAAAGTACTTGATGTTCTTGCTGCCTCCGCTGATGGAGACATTCTGCTGCTGGACAGGGTGCTGGTCCCTGAACATCTCGTGGTACCAGTCGGTGTTGCAGTAATAGACCCACTGCTCGCGGCCTCCGCGGACTTCCTTCACTACCCAAGGACGGTCAGGATTCTCGGTCTTGTCGTTGACACGGGCGAGAAGCTGAAGCATATCCTCCTGGGAATAGTAGGTGTAATTTCCGGTTTCAGACGCGCTCCAGAATTTGTCAAGGGTATAGACAGACCAGTAGCCTCTGTTCTCGTAATTCGTGGATGTGGTAGGCTCTTCCCAGCCCCAACGTCCGTTGTAACGAATCGTGGCCTTGCCGTCCTCGTTCGAACCGTTCTTGGTGGTGACGAGGATGACACCGTAGGCGGCGCGGGCTCCATAGACAGCTGCGGCGGCTGCGTCCTTGATGACGGAGATGCTCTCCACATCGTTAGGGTTGACATCCTCAAGGTCTCCAAGCGCCCCGTCGATCATCACGATAGGGTTGGCCTCGTTGATGGATGTGAATCCACGGATGTTCAGTTTACCGGTGCTGCCCGGATTACCGGACTGGGTCGTGATGTTGAGACCCGGAACAGAGCCCTGAAGCATCGTCACAAGGTTGTGTGACGAACGATCCTTGAGCTCTTTGTCACCGACAACGGAGATGGCGCCGGTCAGGTTCACCTTCTTCTGTGTACCGTAACCGACAACAACCGTCTCATCAAGCATCATATTGTCCTCCTCAAGGATGACCGTGATGGATGATTGAGCGGCAGGAACGGAAACCTTCTTTGTGGTGTAGCCAAGGGAAGACACCTCAAGGGTGACATTCCCGGCCGGGACCATCAATGAGAAAGTACCGTTTTCGGAGGTCATGGTTCCGTTGCTCGTTCCGTCAACGAGAACCGCGACTCCGACAAGAGGTTGCTGGGCGGCATCGAGAACCTTTCCCGAAACCTCTCTCTGATTCTGAGCGAAAGCTGCCGTAAGGCAGGCCAGCATCAGCGTCAGAGAGACAGCAAATGATTTGATAACTCTCATAAGGATTATAATTTGTTTATTAAGTTGTTAAACGCGTGTTTTAATTATTTTTTCGCGAAGTCCTCGACCTTGAACGCCTTCGGGCGCTCCATCTTCTCGGTGTAGACATTGCCGAACTCGTCCGTGACCTTGATGGTCAGATCCACGTTAGCGTCAGGAGCCGTCACCTTGAAGAAGTGATGCCACTTTTCCGTAACAAAGCTCGGACGCTCCTTGAGTCCAGAATTGTTGTACCTCTTAGCCGAAAGGGCGGCGATGTGCAGAGGGTCGAAGGTCGATGTCCTGGTCCATTTGAGTTCCTTGCCGCTCTCGTCGGTGACGGTCAGCGTCCATTTGGAGTTCCAGTTCCAGATGTTGATGAGAACCTCGTTCTTTGAGCTCTCAGGATATTCTTTGACGTATTGACCGAAGCCCTTGTCCGTAAGCTCGACATTGTCGGTCGGCATATTCGGAACATCCTTGCTGTAGGAGAAATAGACCTTGTTGAGATCGTAGCTTCTGAACTGGTAACTCTCGTCCCAGGCGGTAGCCTTGAACTTCCACTTGATGTCAGTGCCGTCGATGTCCCAGATGCTGTAGCCGGCAGGAGAGCCGTCGGTGCCGACATACACTCCGGAGGTCAGGTTTCCGGACCACCACCAGGATCCGCAGATCGAGCCGGCGTTATGCTCGTAGGTGTTCTCGGCTGTCAGAAGACTTGATTCGGAAGGATTGACATTGTAGATCACGTGGGTGTGACCGGTCACGAAATGAACCTTATAGCCTTTAAGAACTGAGAACAATTCCTTGGTATTGCTCTCCTGATGATCGATCCTGAACACATCCCCAGCGACCGGAGTGAAGATCTGGGCGTGGGTCGTGATAATCAGAGGAGTGGACTTGGAGACATAGGACAGATCCTTCTTCAGCCATTCGATCTGCTCGGAAGAAAGATTCTTTGTGTACTTCCTGCTGGTCGTGCCGTCGTAGGCCGAACAGTCGATGTCATCAATGACAACGTAGTGGATCTTACCGATGTTGAATGAGTAGTACGTCGGGCCGAGGTATTTCACATAGTCGGAGGCGGCCTTGAAATCGGCGTCCGGGCTGAACGCCATATAGTCATTGTCGTGGTTTCCCATCGTATGGAAGATCTGGAGGCCTTTGATGTCGGCGTTGATCTCCTCAAGGTACTCAGGGAAACTGAACTTGTTCTTGTACCAGTAGATGTCCCAGGTCATATCCCCAAGGGTCATTCCGTACATCTTCTCCGAACTGTGAGCGGCCATATAGTCCGTCAGATCCCTTGCGAAGACCCTGAACTGAGCCTTGTCGCTTGTCCTGTTGGCAAGGTGCATATCCCCGAAGAAGAACATCTTGTACTTGTCCTGGGAAGCGGCTTTCGTCAATGCGAAGTCCCTTCTCTCAACCTGGCCGGCCTTTGCCGTGAGGTAGGAATAGAACTGCGGGAGAATGCCTTGCGAAGTAACCTCGTAGCCACTTGGTACGGAGACAAAGACATAGCCCCACTTTTTCGCCGACTTAAGCTGGTATATTCCTTGGGAGTCGGTCTTTGTGACCTGCACTCCGTCAGAAACCACAACGTCAGCGACTCCGGCGCCGTCACAGACTACATAGCCCCAGACAGTCGTTCCCTTGTCAGGAGTGAAACCGGGGGCTTCCTTCTGGGTGATGGAAAGGGTCGTCTCGCCGAAGGATTTCTTCTTCTGTCCCCTGCGGATGACAACCTCATACTTTCCGCCGGTGATGTTCAGCGGCAGCCTGACAAAGAACTCGGTCTTGGAGACGCTCTCTATCTTGCAGGATAGACTGCCGAACAGGAACTCATCGGTCTGAAGAGGAGCCTTTTCCTGAAGCACACGGAACCTGATCTGCCCGCCGGCCTCGGCCTCTATCTGAGTCGGAAGAGAGAACAGGATCGAGGACACATCTCCCGCACCGTCACTGTCTTCCTTCCCGGAACCTCCGCAGTTCGTGAACATCCCCAAAGCGAGGGCCGCGAGCAGAGCGAAGGATAAGATTTTTACTAAAATGTTGTTTCTCATATATTTAGAAATTCGGTTTTGTTAAAACACGCGTTTAGCAAAAAACGCTAAGCGTTGGCCTTGGCCAGTTTTTGCTCGCTGCGAATGAGGAGCGCGCAGAGGAAGACTCCGATCAGCGCGCCGACGGCGACGGAGAGCATAGCGTTGTCCCAGGAACTTCCGACGGCGATTCCACCGACAAGGATCTTGGAGCAGACGGCGTCACCGAGAAGGTAACCGAACAGGCCCACGAAACCGGCGGCTGTTCCGGCGGCGTTCTTAGGAACGAGATTCAAGGCCTGGACACCTGTCAGAGCCACAGGGCCGTAGATGAAGAAGCCGATAAGGCACAAGGCGATGTAGATCAAGGTCTTCTGCAAAGCCGGAGAGGCGGCGATGACACCGGAGCCGACCATCCAATAAAGCAGGACGCCGAGCAGGCAGAAGAACATACAGATCACGTTCATCGGAGCGCAGCGGCCTTTGAATATCTTGGACGTGGCCCAGCCGCAGGCAAGTGTGCCGACGGCGCCGACGATGTTGTGCACGGAGAAAGCGATCTTGCTCTCGGCTGCGGTCATTATGGACTTTTCCTGAAGATAGGTCGGAGCCCAGTCACCGATGCCGTAACGGACCATATAAACGGCCACGTTGGAGATGGCCACGACCCATAGGAGCTTGTTCTTGAACACATAGTCCACGAACAAGGTCTTGAACGGAAGTTTCTCGTCAGCTGAGCCTTTGGACTTGATTCCTGACCAGTCCTTTCTCCAGTCCTGGACTGAAGGAAGACCGCAGGACTCCGGCGTGTCACGGATAGCCCACCAGCAGAACACCGCGATCAGAATGGCGATGACGGCCGGGAACACGAAATCGCCCCTCCAGCTCTGAGTGCTGCCGAAAGCGTCAAAGATCATCACACCGGCGATGGCAAGGAATCCAAGGGAGAAGCTGCCGATGGTGTGCGATACATTCCACACGCTCATCTTGAAGCTTCGTTCGTTCTGGCTGAACCAATGCGCCATAATTCTGCCGCAAGGAGGCCAGCCGAAACCGCTCAGCCAACCTACTATCAGCATAAGTGTGAATATGATGGCGGTGTTCACCGCGGTGTTGGCCCCGAACGGGATAAGGCCTGTCAAGATCATAGTGAGAGCCGAAAGGACAAGGCCGACGCAGAGGAACTTCCTGGCGTCAGACCTGTCGGAGACGCTTCCCATAATGAATTTCGAGAAGGCGTACGCTATGGAGACAGCCGACATCGCGAGGCCGGCCTTGCCCGCGTCGATGATCCCGTCGTGGATCATATCCGGAGCGGCCAAAGACAGGTTCTTACGTACAAGATAGTAAGCTGCATATCCGAAAAACGCACCCAGAAAGACCTTGGTGCGCATTGCCTTATAGGTTTTGTCCACCTTGTCCTCTGCGAGAGGTTTACCCGCCTTTGGCGGATCAAGAAAACGTGACATAAATATTATTATTCGTTATTATAACATTTTAATCATGCAAATTTATCCATTTTGACCCTAAAAAGCAAAATTAAGCTTTACATTTTGGTAATATATCGTGACATAATAAAAAAAGGCCGGCCGGAATCCCGGTCAGCCCCTTTCTGAAGTTTTCATCGTAAAAAGCACTATCTCTTAGCAAGCTCGGCGTCAACGAAGAACGCTCCGGCCTCGCCGGCCTTCTTGAGCCTCTCCACGATCTCAAGAGCGGAATCCTCCTCCTCGACCTGCTCACGGACAAATCCCCAAAGGAAGTCCTGTGTCGCCTTATCCCTCTCGGCGGAAGCCAGATCAACAAGGTCATTGACGAGACCTGAGACATGGCACTCATGCTCGTAGACATTCTGAAAGACATCCTGAAGCGATCCCCATCCGTCAGGAACGACATCGATCATTCCGACCTTGACCTCACCGCCACGCTTGATGGCGTAGTCAGCAAGTTTGAGGGCGTGCTCCTTCTCCTCGTCAGCCTGCTTGAACATCCAGTTGGCTGAACCGTTCCATCCTTCCTTCTTGAGGTAGAAGGCCATCTGAAGATAAAGATTCGAAGACCAAAGCTCAGCGACGATCTGATCGTTGAAAGCCTTAACAAGTTTCTCTGAAATCATAATATTTTGAATTTTTAAAATCAACAAACGAATATGTCAAATGCGAAAAGCGTGCCCGAAACGGCATATTCGCAATTTAAATTATTAAAATTTGATGTAATGGACATATTCCTTCCTGGCAGGAATGAGCGGTTCGGACCTTAAGCCGACTTTCTTAAAGTCAATCTCCTTAAGATCAATGCATCTGATACCTCCGTCGTACATCGAGCGGTAGTAGAAGCGCAGACCTGACATGTCAGTGACACAAGTGCACTGTGTGGCGCTCGGAATGTCAGCCGGCTCCTGTCCCGGCGCAAACTGAGCTCCGATCGGAATCTCCATCGATCCAAGAATATGGAAGGCCGTGAAGACGGATCCCTCGGCATTCGGCTTCTGCGGTGCGGTGTTCTGGAAGAAGGCCGCGCGGACAAACCTTGAAGGCGGCGTGAAATCCCCTGGCAGACCAAGCATCGCGCTTCCTCCACCGAAAGAAGACAGGGACATATTCCCAAGCGTGTGAGGCTCAGTGCGTCCAGGAAGGAGGTTGACATAGTTGTTGAGATTGGTGAGCTGCCAGTCGAACGAAGGCGAGTTGGTCAGCACGCCGAGGGTGTTCTCATAGAAAACGCACTTCCCGTCAATGATCTCCAGCACGATCTGGCGGCCGGAGGGCTCGGCGAACCTCCAATGCACGGTCGAAGAGCGAGGATCAAATCCGTGAATATGCACCTTAGCGATCTCGGCCTTGACCTCATCGACTGTGGCGCAACGTCCAAGGATATAGGAAACCAGTTGGAAATCAGAGATATTCGTCTCATAATTAGCTTCTGAATATTCCTCATACCTTCCATAGTCCGGGAAATAGAAAAGGCCGGCGGAGAGTCCTTTCTCGTTCATTCCCTCCATCATCAGCTCGTCCTGGACCACAGCCACGCCGACGTAGCCGTATTTTGAAGTGAAGCTGCGGCCGGTTCCGCCGCCGGGGATGAAGGATTTCCAGGTGTGGCCTCTGGGCACGACAACCCAGCGGCAGTCATTGTCGGATGCGGCCCACTCGATCGTGCGGGCCACAACAGTGGAGCCGTCCTTGGCCTTCAGGGTGATGCCTGTGCAGGCATAGCAGTTCTGGAACGATGCCATCAAGGCCGCTGCGGCCAGAATGATGGCGGTAAGAATCGATAAACGTCTCATAAATCATGTGGTTAAAATCCGTGAATATGCCTGATCACGAACCGGACATATTCCCGTAGGTTCACAAAAGGGAACGACCCGCAAATAGCGAGCCGTTCTCTCATATTCATTGAAAAAAGTCTCACTAACAGATTGATTTTTCAACATTTATTTTTGACGAAGGTCATCCGGCCCGTACGCAGCCTTAGACTATTCCTTCTTCAGGGTGACGCTCGGGTTCTCGGTGGCGGCCCGGTAGCATCGTCCCGTGACGACCAGAGCTGTGATCGCGAGGACAGCGACAAGGGCGGCGGCGAACACCCAGATGTAGATCGGCACCCTGTAGGCGAATCCGGACAGATACCGGTTCACAATCCACCAGGTCAGCGGCATCGCTATGATGAAGCAGATCAGCACGATCCTCGCGAACTCCACGTTGAACATCTTCAAGATCTCACCTATCGTGGCGCCGTTCACACGCCTTACACCGATCTCCTTGCGGCGGTACTCGGTCTCGAACATCACGAGCCCGAAGACTCCCATCAGCGAGATGATGATCGCGAGCAGGGTGAAGAGGGTGATGAGGCGTGAGAAGTTGGCCTCGGTCTGGTACTGCCCCTGAAGTTTCTTGTCAAAGAGCTGGACATCAACGTCATCCGGATTGACGGTCGGGTCTATCTCGGAAACCGTTGCGGCGATTTTCTTCATAATGGCAGGGATGTCAGCATTCTTCTCGGTGCGCACAAGAAGCGTCGAAAGCGGTCTCCAAGGGTGTTTTCCGAAGATGTACAGAGCCAAAGGAGACACATCGTTCTTCAATGATGTGAAATTGAAATCACGGCAGAAACCGACGACCTCGGCGTCACCTTCATCCATGTGTCCCGGCATTTTTTCATTCAAGGTGAAGCCGAACTTGTTCTTCGCTGCCTCATTGAATATGAACACGCCGTTCTCGCTCTGCTCGTCGGCCTGGGTGAAGTCCCGGCCCTCGACAACCGGAATGCCCATAAACTGCAGGAAGTTCCAGGCGACAGGATAGCACTGGAAGCTGACCTGTTCGCCCTTGTACAATCTGCCCCAGCCCATACGGCTCGGCTGTACAAGGTCTCCATCAGCCCAGGTAATGTCCTTGATCTGAGGATCTTCCCTCAATTTGGAGCTCAGAGCCTCGGCGGACTTCGCGACAGTACGGTTCACGTTGGCCGTGATGAGTTCCTCACGGTCAAAGCCCATGTCGTGGCTGAGCATGTACTTTCGCTGAAGTCCCACGAACGTGGCGCAGATGATCAGCGAGATGGAGATCAGGAACTGCAAGCCGACAAGCAAATACCTGAACACACGACCCTTGGCGCTTGACGCGAACGATCCCTTGAGGGCAAGCGCCGGCGAGAAGGACGTGATGTAGAAAGCAGGATAAAGACTCGCCGCGACGGCGAAGGAAAGTCCCAGAATGATTGTGAATATACCCACGGACATATTCGCTCCGAACGCCGTTGAGCAGGTGATGAGGTTCGCCGCCGTGGAGGTCTGGAACAGCGCCACGACAGCGGCGGCCAGAGCCAATGAGATGGCTATCAGCGAGACAGCCTCCATCACGCAATCCATGACAAGGCTTGCCCTTGACGCTCCGAGAACCTTTCTGGTGTTGACCGAATGCACACGCACCGGAACAAGGGCGAAGAAGAAGTTCACGAAATTGATGAACGCGATGATGATGACCAGCAGCGCGATGGCAAGCAGGGTGTAAGTCGTCGTTTTGTTGCCTCTGGCTCCGTCAGTGTTGGCGATCGTCTGGTCGAAGTAGGTCTCCGTCAAAGGGATAAGGTGGACTCTGGTTCGTTTGATGGCTTCAGCCCTGCTCTCATCGCTGGCATCGGAGTCGCCTCCGATGATGTCCTCCATAACCTTGCGGGCAGCGGCTTCCAGTTCATCTTTTGAAACGCCTTCCTTTGCCTTGAAGAAGTAAGGATAACTCCACTCGCTCCAACTGTCAATGGCTTGGTCTCCGATCGGGCAGATGGCCTCGAAATCGGACAAGTCGGAGTTCATCGGCATGTCCTTGTAGATGGCGACGATGTTGGCGTCGTGATAAGTTCCCGACTGCCAGTTTCTTATCATCACATGACCACCGACTCCCACTCCGTACTTTCTCGCGGCGGACTCGCTGAAGGCATAGTCCCAGACCCCTACATAGTTATCCCACGAGCCCTCGGTGAGTTCGAATCCGAAGACATCCAGCGTGCCTTTGTTCATCGAAGACATCCTGATGGAGACACTTGGGTCGGAAAGCGTAGGATTCTTGCCGTCCCCGACAATGGTCTCTATCGGCTGCCCGAACAGATAGCCCGTGCCTCCCGCCTCGATCTCCGGAATGGAGGAGACCATCCGCTCGAACGGCGGCCTGTTCAGCCAGACCATATACTTTCCTTCAGTGTACCAGTCCGGCAGCGAGACGCAGTAGATCCGGTCCGCATCCTTGACCTCTTTATTATAGGTCAGGTCGTGATGCACCTGCACCAGAATGATGTACAGCGCCGCGAACGCCACCGTCATCCCCAGAATGTTCAGCACCCCCGAAAGCGGTGTTCCCAATTTTCTTTTTCTGAATATGCTCATATAACTTATACTTTTAATATTTCCGTTTCTCTTCGGGTCTTTTACCCCAGAACACGGAAAATTGACAAACAACTTTTATGCCAAAAGATATAATTAACAGCAAATCAATATTTTGCCCAAATACATAAATTTAAGAAGTGTAAAATTTCTTTACACTCACTGTAAAAAAACTTTACACTTCTCCCCAGTCACTGAGCTTGTGGTCCCTGAGCCTTGACCTTCCCTAAGAATGGATTCAATTATTTGGTACGTCCGACAAGACGGTCGGCGAAATCCTTGAGAATGCCGAGACGTTCTCCATCGCAGATGTTTGAGACGCATCCGAGTGCCTTTTCGGTGAGTTCAACGATTGCTTTCCTGGCGTCCTCTCCGACTTCAAGGGTGTTGTAGATGTCTTTTACCCTGCCGATTTTGGAGGCTTTCTCTCCGTCAGTCTCCGCCTTCATGGAAATGGCCTCCAGAAGCTCCGCCTTGACCTTTTCGTCAGCCTTCTCGAAAGCCCTGACGGTCAGCCAGCTCTTCTTCTCGTTTAGGATGTCCCCACCGATAGGTTTTCCGAAGACCTTCACGTCACCGTAGGCGTCCAGATAGTCGTCAGCCACCTGGAAGGCCAGCCCGAGGTTGTAGCCATAGTCGTAGAGGCAGTCGAGATCCTTTTCCGGAGCACCCGCTATGATGGCTCCCATCTTGGCCGCACAGGCAATGAGCACGCTTGTCTTGAGGCCGATCATATTCATATAATCTTTCATCGGGACGGTCTGCAGACGCTCGAAGTCCATATCGTACTGCTGCCCTTCGCACACCTCCGCCGAGGTTTTTGAGAATAGCTCCATTACATCGGTGACGACCGCGTGCGGTGCCTTTGCGATGCGGGCGTAGCTGTCGATGCACATCACGTCGCCGGAAAGGATAGCCGTGTCGGAGTCCCACTTTTTCCAGACCGTGTCCACCCCCCTGCGCAGCGGCGAGCGGTCCATAATGTCGTCGTGGATGAGCGTGAAGCTGTGGAATACCTCGATTCCCGCCGCCGGCTCCAGAATCTCCGGAGTCAGTTCATCCTTGTACAATGAATATGCGATCAAACATAGCGTCGGACGGATCCGTTTTCCCCCGATCGAGATCATATACCTGAGCGGATCGTAAAGCCCCGAAGGCTCCTCCGTGAACTTGATTCCCCTGAAAAGATTCTTGACAGCAGCGTCAATGGTTTCCTGATTAAGCATTGTTCGTTATTTTAGGGTTGTAAAGATAAGAATTTTATTTAGTTTATCTATTTTGTCTTTTTGTTTTTCATTGCTATCTTTGCACCCGCAAAAGGGTCCGGCCCTCTGACAAAGGGAAGGTCCTGTGTTCTTGAAACCACGTTAAAAACAAGAAGTAAAATGTCAAATTCTGTTAATCAACAGCGTGAGACGCTGTCTGTTACCTACGTTTGGATGTCAGTGACATTCTGCGTTTGTCTGGTTGTTTCCAACATCTTCATTCCACGGCTCTGGCAGGTCGGTCCGCTTCCTGTCCAACTCACCGGCGCAGTGCTTCTGTTTCCGATTTCGTACATCCTTAACGATTGCCTTACAGAGGTTTACGGCTACAAAAAAGCCCGTCTGACAATCTGGATCGGCTTCGCGATGTGCCTATTTGTGTCGATCGCATCGTTCATCGTCACGAAGCTGCCTAAGCCGATGTTCGAGGACAGTTACGCCGCCGCGGAGAGCTTCAACTCCCTGTTCGGCCTGGTTCCGAGGTCGATGATCGGCTCGCTTCTGGCGTTCATCGCCGGCTCGACGGTCAACGCCTGGATTATGTCAAAGATGAAGGTGGCGACAAAAGGCAAGGGCTTCGGCTGGAGAGCCATCATCTCCACCATCGGAGGAGAGGCTACGGATTCCCTGATCTTCTTCCCGATCGCGTTCGGCGGAATGCTACCTTTCGGAGCGGTAATCAATCTGATGTTCACGCAGGTTGTGGCGAAAACCCTTTACGAGATCATCATCCTGCCTGTAACCTCTTGGGTGGTCAGGAAGGTCAAGGCATATGAAGGAATCGACACCTACGACAACAACATATCGTATAATCCGTTTAAAGTTAATGAAATATAGTCTCGCTGCCCGCTCCTTGGATATTCTTCTGTAATATTCAAGGAGCAAGGTAGGGTGAGTCTGGGTAAATATTCATTTATGGCAGAAGGAAGAGAATTGGAGGGGTTGCAGTCCCTCGGCAAGAAGACTGAATATAAAAGTGACTACGCTCCGGAGGTTCTGGAGACATTCGTCAACAAGCATCAAGACAACGACTACTGGGTGAGGTTCAACTGCCCGGAGTTCACGAGCCTGTGTCCGATCACGGGGCAGCCGGACTTCGCGGAGATCAGGATCAGTTATATTCCTGACATCAGGATGGTTGAGAGCAAGAGCTTGAAACTGTATCTGTTCAGCTTCCGCAACCACGGTGATTTCCACGAGGACTGCGTCAACAAGATAATGAAGGACCTCATCAAGTTGATGGATCCCAAGTACATAGAGGTCACCGGCCTCTTCACTCCACGTGGTGGCATCTCCATCTACCCTTACGCCAACTACGGCCGCCCCGGCACCAAGTACGAGGCCCTCGCGCAGCAGCGCTTCGCCACGCACGAATAGCTGATTTATGAAGTCGCTTCGGCAGGCTCAGCGACCGCATTACGATGGTCGCTGAGCCTGTCGAAGCGACCGATGTGTGAGCATCTTGGAAGACGACGTGGCATTTAATTCATTGGTAATAAACGCATTAGTATATTTCATAGTGCCAAAACCACAACCACGACATTGCTTTGTTGCCTGATATTCAATAAGTTGTCTGCCACGGGATTTTTCACTATCTTTGCCGCTGAATATGAAAGGACAAGCGACAGTGGTCAAAAACGCGGGAAGCCATTTCCTGCTTTCAAGGTTGCCGGAGTGGCAGCCTTTTCCGGCGGTGCTCAAAGGCAAGGTGCGTCTGAAAGGCAGCGAGGCGACCAACCCCGTGGCCGTCGGCGACAAGGTGACTTATGAATATTCAGAAGAACCTTCCGCCACTCATCCAGCCTCGATCGTCGAGGTTTTGGACCGCAGGAACTATGTGATCCGCCGCTCCACGAACCTTTCGAGGCAGTCGCACGTGATCGCCGCCAATCTGGACCGCGCTTTCATAGTCGTGACCCTGTTCTTTCCGGAGATCAAGCTTCCGTTTTTGGACAGGCTTCTGGTGACCTGCGAGGTGTATGGCATCCCCGCCACCATAGTTCTGAACAAGGTTGACATATTCAGAAAAGAATTTCCCGAGCAGCTCGCTGATTTTCATCGCATCTATGAGAGCGCCGGCTATCCGGTCATCGAGACATCCGCACTGACAGGTGAGGGCGTTAATGAGTTGAAGGCGGCGATAGGTTCACCGGAGGATGGCCATATCTGCCTTTTCTCCGGAGAGTCTGGAGTAGGGAAATCGTCCATAATCAAGGCCTTGGATCCGTCTCTCAACCCGAAGGTCGGCAACATTTCGTTAGCCCATCTTCAGGGCCGCCACACAACATCCCTGTACGAGATGTACCCGTTAAGTTCCGGAGGTTTTATCATTGATTCCCCGGGCCTTAGAGGCTTCGGTCTTGTCCATCTTGAAAAAGAGGAGATCGCCCTTTACTTCCCCGAGATGCTCAAGTTCTCCCGTGACTGCCGTTTCGCTCCCTGCACCCATACCCACGAGCCCGGCTGCGCCGTAAAACAAGCCGTTGAAGACGGCCTCATCTCAGCCGAACGCTACAACTCCTACCTCGGAATGCTCGAAGAGGACAAGAAGTTCAGGTAGAAGACGATCTTCCGACATCATAATATTCACTGAACTTGTTGCCGAATCATCTTTTTGTATTACCTTTGCAAAAAGAGTAAAAGGTCTTACTATAAGATATGGTACTGGAAAAGCAGATACTGATGTTTCTTAACATCGCGCACAACAGCGTGAAGCAGTGTATGTCGGAGGTGTTCCAGAAGGGCGGGTTCAACCTGACGCCGGAGCAGTTTCTGGTGATGGACACGCTTTGGGACGAGGGTGCGCTGACCCAACAGCAGATCGCCGACATCACGATGAGGGACAAGAACTCCATAGTCAAACTTATTGACGGACTGGAGAACAGGAAACTTGTCCGGCGTGTGAGCAACCCTAAGGATAGAAGGCAGAACCTCATCGAGGTCACCCCATATTCCCGGAAAATCAAAGACAAGGTTACGGAACTCTCGCTTGAGTCGGTCGCCACGATCGTCGGGGACATTCCTCGGGAGGATCTGGAGTCCTTCGTCAAGACGCTGGCGAGGATGGAAAAGAATATGAATCCGAAGTCTGATCTGGAGGCTTTGGCGAAGAAATATCCGACTAAAAAGAAAGGCGATGGGACGACTGTATGACCTCCTGATGAAGGACTACCGCTTGAAGGAAGGGCTTAACGCCTGCATCAACTGCGGCACCTGCACGGCCATCTGCCCGGCGGCGGAGTTCTACCGCTATGACCCGCGAAGAATCGTGGACATTGTCCAGAGCAAGGACGAGGAAGAGATCGAGAAGCTGCTGAAAAGCGACACGATCTGGTACTGCGGAGAGTGTATGAGCTGCGTGACGAGATGTCCTCGGAAGAACGCTCCGGGACTGATTATTATGGCCTTGCGGAGCCTGTCCATCGACCTCGGCTACTTCATCGAGTCCGAGAAGGGGCGGCAGCAGTGCCTTCTTGTCAAGGATCTGTGCGCCAACATCCTGGACTATGGCTACTGCGTCTATCCGCGCCGTTTCGACTACGCCGGACATCCAGAGGCCGGAAAGGTCTGGGAATGGGAGGAGAAGCACTTGGACGATGTGTTCGAGAGGCTCGGCGGCAATCTTGACGGGGAAGGCCCAGGAGCGATGCGCCGCATCCCGCAGGAGGATCTTGACCAGCTCAAGAGGATCTTCGACGAGACCGGTGCCACCGAAAGGATGGAGAAGGTTCGGGCCGCCGGCTCGAAGAAGGCCGCCGAGATGGGCCTCACCGAGGACGAGTTCATAGCGAAAATCTACACGGACAGCGATCCGAAACACTTAAACCAATAGCCCTCAATGATCTACGAAGGCAAACAGAAAATCTGGTCAGACTACCAGAAAGAGATTCCGGACGATCACTATTTCTACGTCCGCAGCTGCATCAGACAGAGTTTCTTCCCCGCTTCGGAAGCGACTTTCCTAAGGATAACAAGGCAGGAACTGGGCAAGGACATATTCGAGACAGAGCATCACACGACTTGCGGCGGCATCGCCTACCACTCGGACACGATCCCTCAGGCGACCGTGATGACAATCATCGCGCGCCAGTTCGCCCTTATGACGAAGCACGGCTATGAGAACTACGTCTGCTCCTGCATAACCTCCTTCGGCCTCTACTGCGAGACGATGGAGACGTGGCGCGAGTTCCCCGAACTGGAGGCGAAGGTGCGCGAGAACCTTTGGAAGACCTGCGGTCTGGAGTTCTCCAAGCCGAAATTCCTCGTGCACGCCAGCGACCTCATCTACAAGTACCGCAACCTCATCGCGGCCCAGGCGAAACACAAGCTCGTGAATATTCACACCGGCCGCCCGCTCCGGGTGGTGGAGCACATCGGCTGCCACTATTCGAAGATGTTCCCTTCAAAGGGAGTCGGGGGCGCTGAATATCCTTATGTTCTCGTCGGTATGATCGAGGCGTGGGGCGGCGAGATCGTGGACTACCCGGAGAGGCGACACTGCTGCGGCTTCGGATTCCGGCAATATCTCGTCAAAGGCAACCGTGGATATTCCTTGTCCAACACCCACAAGAAGTTCGAGAGTATGGAGCCATTCCACCTGGATATGATCATCACCAACTGCCCGGGATGCCCGTATTTCCTTGATAGATGGCAATATGTGATCGCCGAGTCAACCGGCAAGACCTACGGGGAGGAGGGTCACGGAATCCCGGTCTTCACCTACGAGGAGGTGGCCGGACTGGTCCTTGGCTACGACCCTTGGGACCTCGGGCTTCAGACCCACCAAGTCAGCGTCGAGCCGCTTCTGGACAAGATGGGCATTGAATATGACCCTTCCCGCAAGTTCCTCGGCAAGAACGGCAAGGACATCGGCCGCCCTGGCTGCTGCACTTGTTTGAAATAGTTTATTTATGAATATGATCGTATGAAAAATAATATACTTATTATAGGTGGCGGACCTGCGGGCCTTGAGGCGGCTTCCGGACTCCAGAGGCTCGGCTATAATGTCATCCTTATTGAACGGACTTCGATGCTGGGCGGACATCTGGCCTCGTGGGACAGGTTGTTTCCGGACGGTGCCTCGGCATCGGCCGCCCTTGACGGACTACTCGGGAAGATGGACGGTGTCAAGTGCTTCACTGACACCGAGGTACAGTCTATCAACAGGTTGGACAAGTCATATAACGTGATCCTCTCCAACGGCATCACAGTACTGGCTGACGCCGTGCTGGTGGCCAGCGGCTTCGACCTGTTCAAAGCTGAAAAGAAAGAGGAATATGGTTACGGGATCTATGACCACGTGATCACCAACGCTGATCTGGAGGCGTGGTTCGCCTCAGGCTCTGATGTGCGGATCGACAATCCTAAGAAGATCGGTTTCGTGCACTGTGTCGGTTCCCGTGACGAGAAGTCAGGCTGCCGCTCCTGCTCGAAAGTCTGCTGCGCCACGGCCGTGAAGCAGGCCTGCGAGATGAAACAGGCTTTCCCTGACGCTCAGATCTACTGCTTCTATATGGATCTGCGAATGTTCGGCCGCCATTACGAGGATCTTTACCTTAGCGCGCAGAAGGAATATGGTGTGCGGTTCATCCGTGGACGTGTCGCCGAAGTGTCTGAGAATGTGGACGGAAGCCTTATGGTGAAGGCCGAGGACACCGTGGCCGGCAAGCCGTTGAAAGTAACCCTTGACCTTCTCGTGCTGATGGCCGGAATGAGGCCTTCGGCTTCCGGAAAGAGGGTCGGGGAGTTGCTTGAGACGCCTGTGGAGGAGGACGGATTCTTCGCGGTCCGTGACGGAATCCTGTCCGGACAAAAAAGCCAGCTTCCAGGACTGTTCCTTGCCGGGGCCGCGACCGGCCCGAAGACGTTGCCGGAGACTCTGGCTGATGCCCGTGGTGCTGTCGTGGAGATTGACCGGTATCTGTCCGACATATTCCCGAATGTTAAGAATTACAAGACTTTGGTTCGCGAGAGATGGTAGATTTCGGTTTCGGTCTGGTTCCAAGTTCCAGAATAAATCTTGACCTGTTCGACAGGGAAAAGTTCGAAGAGTTGGCCGCGATCGAGCCGGACGTGCGCAAGTGTATGGCCTGCGGGAGTTGCACCGCCGTCTGCACCGCCGGTCAGTTCATTCAGACAAGCCTCCGCGCCGCCATCGAGGAACTCCACAATGGCCATCCGGACAAGGCTCTCGGCCTTCTGAAGTCCTGCCAGCTTTGCGGAAAGTGTTCGATGGTCTGTCCACGTGGCATCAACACACGACATCTCATCCTGTCAATAGCTAAGGTGTATGGCAATAAATAGTTATTAATTCTCAATTTTAGTTATTTATAGTTCCTGCCCTTACGTGCGGACGGAGAACAGTAGAACTTGTTCGGAATGCTGTGACAATGGCGGGGAAAGGGCTATCTCTTAGGTAACAAAATTTTCAGTACGAAATGAACCCTCTATTATATTCATTGCCCCTTCAGGCGGCTCCCGAGGTCATCGACAGGATTCCGTCGGGCTACAGCAACTTCGTGATTCCGTTCGTGGTCGGCATCAGCTTTATGCTGATCTGGCTGACTGTGGGATTGATCAGGCTTCTGGCCAAGATTCCTGCAGACGACCGCAGACGTTTCTGGAAATCATTGATCACGCCGAAGATCGCGCTGAAAAACATCAAGGACCTGTTTTGCGACTGCCTTTTCCACACGAAGATCTGGAAACGCAAGCCGTTGCTCGGCTACATGCACTCCTCCATCGCCTTTGGATGGTTCATGCTGATTGTGCTTGGACACATTGAAGTGGCATTGTTCGTGCCGAAGCATCTTGCCTGGACGGACGGAGGGCTTTTCTACCCGATTTTCTATCGCTTCTTTGTCTGGATCAATCCCGGTCACGTGACGCTCCGGGGCTGGTTCTTCTTTTTCCTGATGGACTTTTTCCTGCTCTACGTTCTTACCGGAGTCGGAATGGCCATATTCAAAAGATTCAGATCCATCGTGTTGGGAATGCGCCACACCACGAAGCCGTCGCTGGCCGACCGTGTGGCTCTGTATAGCCTTTGGATGATCTTCCCGTTGAGGCTTCTGGCCGAGAGCTTTACGGCGGATCTCAGTGGCGGAAGTTTCCTGACGGTTCCGGTCAACCACCTGTGGCACTGGATATTCGGTGACAAACTATTCTTCATGCCGGTGTGGTGGGCATATTCAATATGCTTGGGGCTGTTTTTCGCCGCGATGCCGTTCAGCCGGTATATGCACATCCTGACCGAAGTCCTGTGGATCTTGCTGCGCAACGCCGGGATTCAGCCACGGCATCCTCGCAAAGGTGTAGCGGAGGCGGAGATCTATGCATGCTCCAGCTGCGGCTTGTGTCTGGACGCCTGTCCGATGAACGTGCAGAAGAAGAATCTGAAATATTCATCGGTCTATTTCATTCGCTTTTTGCGCCGGCATAACGAGAAGAAGATCAATGCGATAGCTGACAAGTGCCTGATGTGCGACAAGTGCCATGCGCTTTGTCCGGTGGGGGTTGACGCTCCGGCGCTCCGCCGCGCGCAAAGGGCTACGGTGAACAATTCGCTGGGTTATGATTATTCTTATTTGAAATCTTGTCCGGCTGGTTCTGTCGCTTCAACAAGCTCGGCGACCACCTCCCCAAGAACCGTAAATTCACTCCCCGAGCCTGTTGTTCGACAAAGCTCACCAACCATCGAAGGGCCGACCAATGCTGAGACCACCCCGAAAGTGATGTACTTCGCCGGCTGCATGACCCATCTCACCCCAAGGATCATCAAATCCGTGGAAAAAGTCTTCAAGTCCGCCGGAGTGAACTACATCTTCGCCGACCGTGACGGAGGAATATGTTGCGGCCGTCCTCTGATGCTCGCCGGCAAGACAAACGCCGCCTACGAGACCATCTCCGCCAACCGCAGGATGATCCTCGAATCCGGCTGCCGCACCCTGGTCCTCTCCTGCCCGATCTGCTACAAGATTTTCAAGGATGAATATGCCCTCGAAGGCGTTGAGGTGCTCCATTACACCCAGTTCATCAAACGTCTTGTCGATGAAGGGAAACTTAAACTGACCGCCGGGGACGAGCGCATAGTCTATCACGATCCGTGTGAGCTGGGCCGTGGCTGTGGAGTCTATAAAGAGCCTCGTGAGGTTCTGTCCCAAGCCGGCACGCTGGTGAAAGCCACCAAGGAAGGCGACGAGAGCATCTGCTGCGGAGGCAGTCTGGGCAGTCTCACTCTCGATACACGTGACCGTGCCAAGATCACCGAATCCTCGGTAGCTAACCTCCTGGCCAACAATCCTCAGACCATAGTCACGGCTTGCCCTCTCTGCCTCAAGACCTTCTCCGAATCCGTTCCCGAGACTGTCAAGGTACAGGACTTCGCAGAAACCGTTTCCCGACACCTATAGCCCACTTCTTACATTTCCTTTGGCATAATAGCGCCCTCTGGAGTACAAATGCGAACAAGGTGAACTGAAAGCCGCTTGAACCTCCCTTTTAAACCTTAATGGCCGGAAGCGGGAGTCGGGCAAAATTCCATAAAGCGCTGATTATAAAGCGGTGAGCTGTCATCCTTTGGCTTTCAATTAGTTATAAAACGGAGATCTCCTATTCTGACTGGCAATGTTTTATAAAGTGTTAATGCTGAAAACTTTATAAAACACGTGTATGAATGAATATGACAGCATTGGCGATTTGGCACACCGCGAAGATGCCATAGGCCACAGAGAGCCCGCTGAATCCCCAGATATAGAACTCCACAATAATCCACAGCATCAAAATGCCCCCGCACATCAGACCACTCAGGGCGTCATACTTACTCTTGCTATGGATAAGATAGATGGAAATCATGTTGGTGATTCCGTTGACGATCAGCAGTGCGAACGCGGAGCTGACGAAGTTGCCGAACATGAACGAGAGGAAAGGGAACGCTTCCCTCAGCATAGGGAGCAACGGATCCATCTGGAAAGTCACCCCGCTCGGATCGTATATCATCATCCCGAAACCCATGACCGCACCAAAGGCGATAAAATATCCCCAAAACAATTGGATGCCACGTACAATTTTCAATTTCATGATATTCAGTCTAAGAAGCTGTTTTGAATTGTTTGAAATGTTCTTTGAGGTGAAAAATCTTCATTTTCTTCCCGTGATAATTCTCAAACAAGGAATGTAGCATATTCCAAGAAGAGCGGCGACACCGGTTGATGACATCTCAAGCCATGAAAAATTCTCTACCAGCATCGTTATTCCCCAGATCGTTCTCCCGAAGAAGACAACCAACATAGTGATGACCGCGATCTTCTGGAGTGGCATCCGATGGACGAGTCCAAGAACCGACAGCCCGTAGCTTCCGGCGATAAAAAACGCAATGGCGATGCAGACCGTGATCAAATACGGCAGCCCGGCTCCATGTGCGGCAATCTCACCCATCATCCCGTTTATCCCATAGATGTTGAACACTGCCTCAAGGCAAAACAGGCAGGCCAGATGCCCCACGCCGATCACAAAATGCAGAATCACTCCCAGTAAAACCAATTTTCTCATACAAAAGATTTTTTATGAATATTACAATGCCGCCTTATATGGATATTCTCATATCCACTACCAACCTATCCTTGGAAAGCGATTGCAAATATACACGGAAACCACATTCGTCTCCCCTATCCCGTATGGACAAAGAGCACCCTTTAACCTCTTGATTCTGAATATTTACGATATTGAAGAGATGGACAAATCACCTAAAGCCAAATATCTATTTAAGGAAACCGAGAAGGTAATCCTCCATTAGTTTGTAGCCCTCCAGATTAGGATGAACAGTATCCTTTGAATATGCCGGAAGGATCTTGCCGTCCTTGCCAGCCAAAAGGGTGAAGTAATCAACATATCTTAAATGCTGCTCTTTGGCGTAAGCTTTTAGTAAATCATTGAACTGAAGCACTTTGTCATAGCAATCAGTCACTGTCGGCCTCCAGCGGATGTTATATGACGGCAGCAGCGAGCACAAAATCGGCTTGATCTTGTTGGCACGGGCGATCTCACACATCGACTTGATGCTCCCGACAGCAGCCTCAACATCAACGGCATGACCGTCATTCAGTGCTATGTCATTGATTCCGCACAGGATAACGACATATTTCGGATGAAGGTTCACTACATCCTGCCTCATTCTCACCAGAATCTGTGAAGTTGTCTGGCCGCTGATTCCGCGGCCGATGAGATTGTTTTCGGCAAAGAAATCCGGATCCTGGCGAACCCATCCCTCTGTGATCGAATCGCCGAACAAAACAGCTTTCGGCTTGACCGTGACGTTCGAGTTGGCATCGGAGTATTTTCCGAATCCAGCCCAGTCTTTATTCTGGGCATAAAGAGGCATGGAAGCCAAAATGATGGTGATTGAAAGGATGAGGTGCTTGGTTGACATATTCATTGATTTTAGATAAAGTAAAAAAACGCATTGTGTCAGCGTACGGTGACCACTGTGACTCCCGGAGTGCCGACTGTGTAGGTGCAGCGCAAGGCATAGACCTCGTCCAGTTCCTTGCGGATGGCGTTGGTAAGGACATAGTCTCCGACGCCCGTGATGAAACGGACCCTCATCCCACGGTGAGGCAGACATTTCTTGATCTCGGTCTTGAAGGCATCCATCTGGAACTGAAGGGCTTGTCCCGGCTGCACGGAACGGCTGCCAGCCAACGCCTCAAGATGAAGGTCAACAGTGATCTCACCATAATCTGTGTAGCGGGACTTAGGCTGCTCATCGGAAGCGGCGGGCCTGCGCCTTGCGAATATCGAGTTGCGCAGCCTTTCCTCCTCCTTCTCGTCCGTCACGGCGAAATCCCATTTGCCAAGGCTGACAACCATTCCATCGTCCAGTCTCACATAGTACGCCTTCTTGTCAATTCTCTGGATCTTACCGTGCTCATCGGACTCCATCAGCACCACCATGTCCCCGACCTTCGGGTCAGAATTGACCTTGACCGGCTCAGCGGGCTTCTCACTATGCTTTGCCTTGACAGCAGGCCTGACCGGCTCATCCTTAGGGATCAGCCCTTTCAGATCCTTCAAACTATGCAATGTCTTCGCCATAACACTCTAAATCTTCTCCATCTTGTAACGCAAGGCCTTGAGTTCCAGTGCCGCTCCGACACGGTACATAGCGGAAAGCGTGTGTCGGAAGACATTGAACGCCTCAACGCTCTGCGGCTCGACTCCCTGCCTCATCATAAATGAATATGCCTCCCCGGCCAAAAAGGCGAGGTTCTTCGCTATCTCGGCGGCTTCCTTCGAATTCAAAGGATGTTTAAGAATATCCCTGGTCACGTGCTCGTCCAGGTCATCGAATCCTCTGGAGCCGACCAGTGATGAATATCCTTGGTCTTTGTACCGGATCCAATCCTTGTCCCACCAGCAGGCGACGGCCATTCCGATGTAGGCGGTCCAGGCCAGCACCACCTCGGGATAACCGTTGAACTCCCTGACAGCGTCACCGGAATATTCCAAGGCTATCGGTTCCCATCTGGCCGTGATGTCAGGAGTGCTCAGAAGCATTCCGTCCAGCAGTCCTCTGGCCGTACTCAGTTCCACAAGCCTATCGACCAGGTCACTCTCGTATTTCTCGAATATGTCCATATCTTTTTGTTTAATCCTCCCTCCCTGGATAACGAAAAAGGCTTCAGACAATGTCCGAAGCCTTTTCGTGCTCTGCTAGGGACTCGAACCCTAGACCCACTGATTAAGAGTCAGTTGCTCTACCAACTGAGCTAGCAAAGCATTATGTTTTGAGCGGCCTAAGCCTTTTGCTCTGGAAAGAAGCGCTGCTCCTTTTGTGATCCGTTCGGGGCTCGAACCCGAGACCCCAACATTAAAAGTGTTGTGCTCTACCAACTGAGCTAACGAATCTTTCCAACCTTTTCAAGAAGTGGTCTTCCTGATTGGGATTGCAAAGGTAGGGCATTCGGATGAATTATCCAAATATTTTTGCGAAAATTTTACAAAAAAGTCAGTTCCTTCAAAAACACCGAATCCGCCAACCGAGCCCATTGAGGAAAGGATTTGTCCGCTACAAACTCATTATCAGCGAAGTGCAGCAACAAGTCCAGATCAAAGCTGTCCGAGGTCACTGCCGGACGCGGAACCGACCCGTTCTCCTTAACTCCATCAACGGCTCCGCAATCCATCCTATACCCTTCAGTGGCATCGTACGCGTTGCACTTCTGTTCAACGTGCGACGGCACCATCAGCAAAGGCTTTCCTAAATACATAGCCTCACAGACAGACTCGAAACCGGCCGTGGAGGCATACGCGTGGCAACCTGCCATCTGACGCAGAAACTCCTCGTCATTCAGATAATAAAAAGACAACGTCTCGTCAACGACCTTCACGGGAGCCTCGTCCGCCCTGTCCCAGAAAAAGCGTAGCGGAACATCCGGATGGGCGGAATGCCACTCCAGAACATCCTGCGAGAATCCGGCGTTCAGCATATATCCGTGAATATACCCGCCGTCACGCACAGCCGGGTCATCCGTGCCGTCAGCCCTGCGGAGACTGAGCACTTCCGGGCGCAGGAGCGGCGGGACAACCTTGATCTTACGCTTAGGGTCATCACGCATCGGCCTGAAACTGAGCGCAAGAACCTTAGCCGCGCCCCACGCCACCATATTCGTGAAAAAGTTCAGCGCATAGTGGCCTGAATATCCGGAAGAAGGGAATTTGAAGTCTTTGTGCAGAAAAAGGAATTGGTGCCCGAGACATATCATCGGTGACTTCAGGCGGCTGAAGCGATAGCCGAGAGTCCCGAGAATGTCATAGAAATTGACCACCACATCCGGTCTCAAATCCTTCAGCCGACGGGATATGAACCGGATGGACGGCACAAATCCTGCGATGTGCAAGACATTGTACAAGCCTGTCTTCAAGGAACTTGCCTTGCGGTTCGAGGCCGACGGCACGAAATTGAAGCTTTCGAACATCTCGACCGGAGCCTGGATTGTCCGCTCGAAGAAAGCCGGCAGTCTGCGGGCCGGGCTCTTGCCCACCAGCACTGCGGCGACCTCATGCCCGTTCTCACGCAGAAGTCTTTCCATAGAGATGGCCTGGGTCAGGTGCCCCCTACCCTCTCCCTGAACGATAAAGACGTACCTCATATACTTATAGTAACCTTACCTCTTACTTGAGTACTCCTTGACCCTTTGTTCATCGGCGAGCGGGCAGACGAGCACATTGCCGCCTTTGACAGCCACGATGTAGCCCTCCAACCCTTTGACAATCACCGTTCCTGCATCCTCAGCGTGAACGATGCAGCCATCGCAGTCAAAGAGTCGCACATCCTTACCCACAGCCTTGTTCCCATTACTAGTGGAATCAGCGATGCAACCATCCGGCACAGGATCATCATCAGGCGAAGGAATATGCTCCTTCACGGAACTGTAACTGCCAAGGTCAGACCATCCCAGATCTCCCTCAACGACATAAATCTCATCGGACTTCTCCATCACGGCGTAGTCAATGGAGATCTTCTCACAGGTCGGAAACAATTCCTTGACGGTCTCATCCTCCGTACAAGTCCCGAACGACGCGGCTATCCTGTCCATGACTTCAGCGATCCGCGGAGCGTGGGCACGCATCTGGGCGACAATGGTTCCGGCACTCCAGACGAATATCCCGGCGTTCCAAAAGTATGTGCCGGCGGCAAGATATTCCTTGGCGGTGACAAGGTCAGGCTTTTCCTTGAACTCCCGCACCTTGACGACCTCCTCAGGACGTTTCTCTTCCGCGAATATGTACCCATAGCCTGTCTCCGGACGTGTCGGTTCGATGCCGATGGTCACAATCCGATTGCCTTCGGCGGTGAAATTCAACGCCTTGCGGATTATATTCGAAAATTTTTGTTCATTTAATATCAGAGCGTCAGCCGGTGTGACGACGATGTTCGCGTCCGGGCTGACGGAAGAGATCTTCCAACAGGCATACGCTATACACGGAGCGGTGTTGCGTGGCTCAGGCTCCGCAAGAATATGCCCGGCCGGGATCTCCGGAAGCTGCTCCTTCACTATTCCCACATAATCCGCTGACGTGACGACCCAGAAATTCTTCAGGTCACAGACAGGCCGGAACCTGTCAACTGTCAACTGAATCATCGTCTTGCCTATTCCAAGCAGATCAATGAACTGCTTTGGCATCCCGGGAGTGCTGACCGGCCAAAGTCTGCTGCCGATGCCTCCAGCCATAATCACAACATGCGTTTCCATAACAATCAACTGTTTTTATAGTCCGTCCTGATTATGATTTCTAATCAAAAACGTTTTCTTATCATTTGTAAATTTAGGAAAAAACACCGACATCCAATGATTATTTTGTAATTTAGCGAGACAAAACGCGAACTTTTAATTATTGATATTATGAGAAAGTACATCGCTGAGTGCATCGGAACAATGGTTCTGACACTTCTTGGCTGCGGAACGGCAATGTTCCTCGGCTGCAACACCGCCGCCGGAGTGGTCGGCACGGCTGTCGCCTTCGGTCTCTCTGTAGTGGCTATGGCCTACACCATCGGAGGCATCTCCGGCTGCCACATCAACCCTGCCCGTTCCATCGGACCGGCTCTCTTCGCCGGCGGCCAGGCCCTCAAGGATCTCTGGGTATTCATCGTAGCCCCCCTCTGCGGCGGAGCCCTCAGCGCCGTCGTATGGTCAGCACTCGCGCCAGCAGCTGACGAGAAGTAGTTTTTCAACGTGTCATCCAAAACCATAGTCGTACGCACAGAATGGAAAAGTCGGACTTTTCCCTTAGGAAAAATCCCTCAACATGACAAGATTTACATGGAATATGCTTGTATATCTTCAAAAAAGGGTTAACTTTGCAGACTGTTTACAAGAAGTAAAACAACTTTTAAAGCAATAAAGAAATGAAAAAAGGACTTCATCCCGAAACCTACCGCCTTGTAGCTTTCAAGGATATGTCGAACGACACCGTGTTCGTAACCCGTTCATGCGCGGAGACAAAAGAGACTCTCGTTGTTGACGGAGTTGAGTATCCGGTTGTAAAGGTCGAGATCTCCAACACCTCTCACCCATTCTACACCGGTAAAGTCAAGCTCGTTGACACCGCCGGACGCGTCGACAAATTCTACCAGAGATACAAGAACCGTCAGAAGTAATTTCTGCCACGGAAACGATAGACAAAGGCTGCGGAGAGTTCCGTGGCCTTTTCTTATATATAGTCTCAGACTCGCCGGCGTTTTGCCGGAATATTCCCCGAATCCACCATATTTACGGAAATATTCATAATTTTCGTAATTTTCCACAGAAAATTTTGGAAGTTCAAGATTTTTATCTACCTTTGCATTCCCAAAACCAAAGAACGCTGGGTTCGTATAACGGTTAGTACTCAAGATTCTCAATCTTGCAATAGGAGTTCGATTCTCCTACCCAGTACAAGGGTGCCGGAAACGGTGCCTAATGATTAAAAAGGAATCGCTCGAAGGAACGGTTCCTTTTTTCATCATCACCGAGCCTGAATTGTGCTTGCCGCCCCATAAATTCGTTTGCCGAATCGTTGATATTCATTAAATTTGTGTCGTTAAACCAACAACAGATGAAGATGAAAAAGATAACTCTTCTTGCGGTGGCCCTTTTCGGAGCCGCCTCCATGTCAGCCGCTCCCAAGGCGACAGAGACGGCCATAAAGGCCTCTGATTCAAGAATCACTTACATCGGCAGGACCGAAGTGAAGGACGGGAATGTGTCGTTTGACTGGACTGGGGTGTACGCCAAAGTGCGGTTTCAGGGCAATTCATTGAGTTTCAAAGTTTCTGACACAAAAAAGAACTACTACAACGTGTGGCTCGACGGCTCCATGGCGACAACTCCGGACAAGGTGATCGCGGTGCATGGATCAGACACGACCATCGTGATATTCACTCAGGAAGAACTCAAAGCCCGCTTCGGCAAGGATCGTAAGGCCGCCAAGGCACCTCATCAGGTGATCCTTCAGAAGCGCACCGAAGGCGAACAAGGCACCACGACCATCAGCGAGTTCATCACTGACGGAGAGTTCCTTCAGGCCGATGCTCCCAAGGAAAGGATCATTGAATATATCGGCGACTCCTACACTTGCGGCTACGGTACGGAAAGCTCGAACAAAGAGCGCTTCAAGCCTGAGACCGAGAACCAGAACCTCACCTACGCATGTGCGATGGCAAGATACTTTGACGCGGATCAGATTGTCGTGGCGCACTCCGGTATGGGAATATCCCGCAACTACAACGGCAATGTCAAAGGCTATTTCATGCCGGACAGATACCTCCAGACCTACGACTTGGTAAAGGACGTGAAGTGGGACGCCAAATCCTTTCCGCTAAAGCCGGGAATAACAGTCATATACCTTGGCACCAATGATTTCTCGACAGGAATGCAGCCTGCCGAAAGGCTGTTCGTCAAGAACTACATCACGCTGCTGAAAGAGATCAAGGACAACTATGGTGAGGACTACCCTATCCTCTGCGTCGCCCCGAAAAACGATCTTCTGATGTTCGACTACATCCGCGAGGCTCTCGACAGCTGCGGACTCAAGAATGTCCACATAATGGCTCTTACCAAATCCGTCCATAACAATGACTCCGACATGGGAGCCGACGGGCATCCGAACTATGCGGGTCATCTCAAAAAGGCTCACGCGATGATCCCTTACGTCTCCACCATCACCGGATGGGAACTGACCGGAAACGAGGTAAAATAATAGGTTATGACGACAAAAGGCAAAATATTCACTTGGGCAGGAATCATTCTCGCCCTTGCCCTGGCGGGATTCATCTATTTCAGGTTCTATTTCGTCTTCGGAGACGGTGTGAAGGCAGGTGAGCTCAACCAGTTCATCTACAAGGGCTATGTCTGGAAAACCTACGAAGGCAAATTGATCCAGGCCGGGTTCCGCGGCTCGAACAGGAACACCGGCGGAGCCGCGGTCGAATCCTATATATTCGATTTCTCCGTCGAGGACGAGGAAGTGGCCAACGAGCTTATGAGGTACTGCGGCAAATCCGTTGAACTTCATTACAAGGAATATCTCGGGACCCTTCCATGGCGCGGAATGCAGAAATTCGTTGTGGACAGGATAATCTCAACCTCAACACCAGCAAACGAATAATGAGAAGAGCACTTACAATCATCGCGTTGGCGACACCTCTCGCACTCAACGCCCAGACCGGAGTCGTCACCACACATCCGGCGAACCCTGACGGGAAACAAATCACCATGGAGGAGGCCGTGCTCGGCAGAAATGTCCGTCCGGCGAGCGTCGCCGCGTCATGGAAAGACAGTGACACCTTCATAACCTACAAGGACGGCAAGTGGATGCAGGAGAATCTATCGACAGGAGAGGTCTCCGAATATTCCGCCACACGGCTGCCTGAAGGATTTCCGAAGGATGCCGGGAACGTCACGCGCAGCAGTGTCGGAACATACGCCTACACAGTGGGCAAGAGCCTGTACATCTTCGACAAGGCTCCTGTCTGCATCGCTGAGAGCGAGAGTCCAGACATCACCTACGGCCAGTTTGTCAGCCGCAACGAGTTCGGGATAGAAAACGGAATCTTCTGGTCACCTGACGGTTCCAGACTGGCTTTCTACAGGAAGGATGACTCCCTGGTCTCAGACTTTCCTCTTCTGGACATCACTACACGCACCGGCACGCTCAATAACATCAAATACCCGATGAACGGGATGGACAGCGAGAATGTCAGGCTCGGAATCTACGATGTGGAAAGCGGCAGGACAGTGTGGTGTGATGTCAATGAATATGGCCGCGACCAGTACCTTACGAACATCAGTTGGTCACCAGACAGCAAGAATGTACTCATCCAGGTTCTTGACCGTACGCAGAAACATCTGAAACTGAACATGTACAGGGCTTCTGACGGGACGTTCGCGCGCACGATCCTCACCGAAGATGATTCTCGCTATGTCGAGCCGCTGGATCCAGTACGGTTCTTCAAGGGAACATATTCATTCATCTACAGGACAAACAACAGGAACGGGTACCACAACCTTTACTTGTGCGACACACTGGGAACAGTCAGGAGGTTGACCGTGACGGACGCTGACGTGGAGTACCTTGCCAACGACGGGCGGTTCGTTTACTATACTTCAGCGGAGATCTCGCCGGTCGAAAACCACCTGTTCAAGATCGAGGTCAAGATGTCCCGGTCAAGAATCCCTGAGGACATCGTAACGAAAGCCAAATTCGGCAAACCAATCAGATTGACGACCGAGGAAGGCTGGCACACAATCAGCCTCAACGAAGACTGCTCCAAGTACATCGACAACTACAGCAGCTTCAATGTGCCGCGCGTCACAAACATAATGACCAGCAACGGAAAGCTGATCCGCAATCTCATCACAGCTGAGGATCCTCTCAAAGCATACAAGACCGGAGAAGTGCTTTTCGGCACGGTCAAGAGCGCGGACGGCAAGTACGACAACTGGTACAGACTCTTTCTGCCGACAGATTTCGACCCGGCAAAGAAATACCCTGTTGTCCTCTACGTCTATGGAGGCCCTCACTCACAAATGGTCCAGAACACATGGCTCGGCCAGGTACGGATGTGGGAGATGCTCATGGCACAGAAAGGCTATATCGTCTATGTCCAGGATAACCGGGGCACCCAGAACCGTGGCGCTGAATATGAGAAAGCCATCCACCGCCATTGCGGACAGAACGAGATGGCCGATCAGATGGTGGGCATAAACATGCTGAAGTCCCTTCCGTTCGTCGATTCTGACAGAATCGGAGTCCATGGCTGGAGTTATGGCGGTTTCATGACCATCTCCCTGATGACCAACTATCCGGAGACATTCAAGGTTGGAGTGGCCGGAGGTCCGGTAATCGACTGGAAATGGTACGAGATCATGTACGGAGAACGCTACATGGAGACCGAGGCCACAAATCCTGACGGATTCGCGCAGACAAGTCTCATCGGCAAGGTTGACGGCCTCAAGGGCAAACTGCTCATCTGCCAGGGAGCCATCGACAACACCGTTGTCTGGGAACACAGCCTCAGTTTCGTGCAGAAATGTGTCGAGAACAATGTCCAGTTAGACTATTTCCCTTATCCATGCTCCGAGCATAACGTCTTCGGCAAGTGGAGGATTCATCTCATGGACAAGGTCACAAACTATTTTGACGACTACCTGAAGTAATTCAGATTCAATGAACGGACATTCATAAGACAGGGCGGTCTTGACGAGCCGCCCTGTTGTTATATTCATCCGTCACAATCCGGTGAGGGACTATGGAAGTGGAGCGCTTACCGCATCCTTGATGGCTTGGAACACATATTTCTTGTCGCCCAATTCACAGGAAGCCACATAAGGGTTAGATTCATCATAGACAAACCTGCCTTTGACCTCACCGTAATACACATCATCGAATAAGAAGGTTCCTATTGTTATGGAAAACTTGTCATAGACATTTCTTATAGTGAAAGGTTCCTTCTTGGCTTTCTGGATGACACCGTTCTTTACCGAGAAACAAATAGGGACATTATTGTTGATGTTCACCCCGCCCAGTTGGCCTGAGTTGGAAAACACAGTCACATATTCAACATCCTTGGTCTGTTTGAGGTCCTCAAGATAACTCAACAACGTGCCGTATCTCTTGAACCGGAAGGTATCTGTAGAGGCATCATAATAGCCGTCACGCAGATAGACATGGCCAAAAGTCGAGTAATCGAACGCGAACGTGAATGATGTTTGGCCAAGTATAAGCTCGTAATTGGTCATGTTGACAGGAACTTTCGTCGTTCCGTCATCGGAAAGGACAAGTTTCCCGTTATAACTCGTGAACTGTTCGTCATCCGTTCCGCCTTTTAAGCCTTCTATATTCAGGTCACCGACACTGCAATATTCAGGTATTATGGTTTTCGTGGAAGACTTGGCCTGCAAGCCATAGTCAGGCGATGGTTCGCGATAGTAGATTAACTCTCCATAACCTTTCTTTGTAGGCATGTAATTTACATCCACGACAAGAGGAGACCCGCCATCACCATAGGTCAGCGCTTCCGTCACTGTGCTTTCAACAGTTCCCAACGATCTTTTCCAGGAGTTCTTCACCCCGGTGTTGTCTATTTTCATGAAATGGTCTCCATAAATGAAATCGTTCGGAGAAATACCGATCCTGGCAAACTCAACCTTGCGGAATCTGTTGATATCACCCAAACTTCTATACATAAAATAGCCGGCTCCGTCTTTGGATTCAGGGAATTTCACCCCTCCCCATTCCTTCTCGGACTGACCTTCCACAATTCTTGTAATCTCATAATCAGCGGTCACCGTAGTCTTCTCCCAAGAGGAGCCTGTCATTCTGACACTAACGTCAACCTTGTACGGCACGCCACATGTCGCAGCGATTTTTCCGGCATCCGTGATTGTCTTGCCCCCGAATGAGAAACTTGTCGGTTTGGTTCTGGCGGACAGATCTGACATTGACGGAGATCCTGAGCGCCAATCCGGCAATTCATTCCGAGTCAGATATATGTACCCCCGGCTGTCGGATGTCTTGCTGAAGGAATTTCCAGTCTGATCCTTGAACTCCACCTTGCAATTTGGTATCGCAACAGGTCCCGGGCCAGAGACTATCAAGGCGCAGCCACCAGAATATGGATTTACATATTCATAGGTCGTGTCTTTCTTCTCTCCCGTCGAATTGACTTTCGCCAAAGACCTTACAGGAGCGACATTGTACTTGCTCCAGTCAACCTCCTCCACATAAAGAGTGTCGACAACCGACATCATGGTGCCGGACTCACCATCGCTGCCTCTCAGGTACTTGAAAAAGTCATAGATGGATACCGCTGTTCTCGGCCACTTAGGGTACATATCAATATCGTACACTCCGTTGCCCGGATTATCCAGTCCTTCTTCACTGAGTACCAGCTCCTTCCATAAATCGTATGCGGATTTTCCATTAGCACCGTCACTGCCGTCCTTGCCATCGGTACCGTCTTTTCCGTCAGCGCCGTCCTTACCATCACTGCCGTCCTTACCGTCGATACCGTCGCGACCGTCAGTGCCATCCTTGCCATTAGCGCCAGAGGCTCCGCTTAGATATTCATAGAAATCAGCTATGGACGTCTTGGAAGGATCCCACTTTGTCCCTGGATTCTTAGGATCCTCCAATCCAGATGGAGACTGAACATCTGTCACCCAAAGTTCATAGGCAGACTTACCTGCCGAACCATCGGCTCCGTCTTTACCGTCCTTGCCATCGGCACCATCTTTTCCGTCAACACCGTCTTTACCGTCCTTGCCGTCAGCGCCATCCTTTCCGTCAACACCGTCTTTACCATCCTTGCCATCCGCGCCATTCTTTCCATCAACGCCGTCTTTACCGTCCTTGCCGTTTACGCCATCCTTACCATCGGCACCTGTGTCACCTTTTGGTCCCTGGGCCTTGACACCAGTGTCAACACTGCCTATCCACCAATTTCCGTTAGATCCGACATAAGGCGTATCACCATCCCTGCCGTCAGCACCATCCTTACCATCGATGCCATCTTTACCGTCCTTGCCATCGGCGCCATCCTTTCCATCAACGCCATCTTTGCCATCGCGACCTTTGGCAGCAATGTGAGTAAAAATAGTGTCACGGGTTTCCTTATTAACGATGATCCATTCGCCGGTCTTTGGATCGATCTCCGGTGTCAGGCCATTCTTGCCGTTCAGACCATCGGCTCCATCTTTGCCGTCCTTACCGTCCGCGCCATCCTTGCCAGTCAAATATTGGAAGAATTTCTGAATGGAAAGATCGTCCAATGTGATTTCATTTCCGTTCGGATCAACCACTTTGCCTCCGGCGGCAATCGTTTCTTGAACGTATCTTTTCCACATTTCGTACGCGCTCTGGCCGTCAACTCCATTTTTGCCGGAAACACCGGTATCGCCCTTATCGCCCTTATCACCTTTATCGCCTTTGTCTCCTTTATCACCCTTATCTCCTTTGGCTCCAGTATCTCCTTTATCACCCTTATCACCTTTATCTCCGGTATCACCTTTGTCGCCCTTGTCACCTTTGGCTTTGATTCCGGTGTCATGATCTCCAATCCACCAGTTTCCATCCTTGATATATGGGATAAGTCCATCCGCACCATCGTTTCCCGTAAGGAACCTATAGAAATCCACCATCGATGTCTTGGTTTTATCCCATTGACTTCCAGGATTGTGAGGATCATCGATTCCGGTAGCGACATATTCCTTCCAAAGTTCGTAGGCGGATTTGCCGTTCGCGCCGTCAACACCATCGGCACCATCCTTGCCATCTTTGCCGTCCTTACCGTCAACGCCATCCTTGCCTTTAAGATAAAGGAAAAAATGACTAATGTCAACAGAGCCGGTATAGTCAATCTGCTTTTCCTGTACCGCCTTGACCCATAGTTCATAAGCCGACAATCCGTCTTTACCGGCAACACCCTGGATTCCTTGTTCTCCACGTGGTCCGACCGGCATGGTCACCTCCAGTGAATTGCAGGAAGCCAACATCGACACCCCAATGAGCGCCATGATCAATGATCTAAAATGATTTTTCATAAATGAATATGATTTATTGTTGGTTAAGATAATTCCACAGTGATTCTGACGTCACCCTTTCAATAACGACCTTACGGTCTCCTCTTCGCTGTTCGTCCGAAGCCGATTCCGGGACAAGAGCCACTCGCTTGCCAAAGCCTCTGTAACAAAGCCTGGACGTCGGTATTCCTCTCAGCAGAAGCGCTTCATAGACCGCCTTGGCACGGGCACGTGAAAGTTCCTCATTGTATTCCACAGTTCCCTTGGCGTCAGTATAGCCGGCGACAAGGAAACGTGTATCCGGAAATCGCGCCAAAGTGTTAGCTATCTCATCCAGAGTAAACTGGGAATCAGCCGTGATCGTGGCTTTGTCGAAATCAAAGTTCACATTGTCCATCATTTCAGCCAAAGTCTTCTCTGAAGGAATTTCCTTGATGACCTCGCGGATAACCTCGACCGGGACCTCACGGACAACTTCCCTCTCAATGACATTTTGAGGATAGAGTCCCGCATATTCATCGAGATGCTTAGAAATGTAACGGTCCGCCACAGACTTGTTCTTGTCCTGTCCTCCCAACCTCAGCACTATTCCGGCGGAGGCTTGGGCGAAATTGATGCCGTCGGTACCAAGCGAGTGATTGTACTGCCCTTGAATATGCACTCCCACCCTATCGCTCATCCAGCCGATCACACCGATGCCGGCGGACAAAGGGAAAAATGTGTCTGAATCAAAGGTATATCCTTTATTCCAAGCATCCTCAGCCCGCCATAAGGCCTCCTTTGTGACATCTCCCTTGAACTGTCCGAAATAGGAAGTCGGAAAATTTTTGTGGTAATAGTTGACACCTAACCTGAGATATGGTTGGATCCAGCCGCTTCTTACAAACGGGCGGAACTGTATTCCCGGACTGACCATCAATGAATATCCCTGCCGTTGGCTTTCGGATTCATAGTATTTTGCAAATCCTAAGGTTCCCTGCAGATCGGCATACAGCCATTTCTTCAGTTCGACAGCCGAGTAGAGTTCGACTCCGCCATACAGCATCTTCTCATCAAGGTTGAAGATATAATCTCCTCCTGAGGTCTGATGAAAGTTTGACACGGTCGTTCTCGTGACGTTCATTGCAGCCCCGCCAATGCCGAACTCCCAGGCTCTTGGCACTGTCTTGCTTTGCGAATGTCCAGCCAATGGACAAAGCAGCGCCAGCACGATGGCGGACGCCATCCTGTTCAGTTTGATTTTCATAAAAGATAATTATTTGGTTAACAGTTACTTCAGAACATATTCAGTAATATTCTCAATGCCAGGAATGCCAAAATAAGCCGCGATCAAGTCTCCCTTTAGATAGATTTTCCGTCCTATGAGTCCAGGGTTGTCAGCCAGATTGATTTCGGTACGTATGTCACCTTTCGGCAATTTGACAGACATGCACGAACTTTTTGACGTGACTGAAGAACGAGAAGCTATCGCCAAACATGTCATGGAGGTGAACGGTGGTGTGAAAGAAATTCCTTCCTTTGCCGATGACAGATCACCACCCACAATGTAGCCGCAAACCCAGACACTTTTCTCTCCGATGTGCTCCTTAGCCTGCGCCACACTGTACGCCGTGGACACGGTAGTACCCGGATCCGCACCTTGGCCGGAACCGATCTCGTAGTCATAACTGCTCCAGACCCGGCTTGTGTCCACTGTAATGAAAATGCCATTACCGGCATCAGGCTTTGGAGGCTCGATGGCAGGGCAGGATATGCCCAATGTCAGAACCTCACACGCCTCAAGATAGCGTGTCAGCAGAATCTTTGAGGTAGTGCCGTCATCCAGAGAAACGGAGACGTTTCCGGCCTTGAAATAACCTATGCGGTTTTCTGTCTGAGAGTACTTGAGGTTTCCCTCCGCTGACGATACGGCCACGGAACCATTCGGGTATGTCGCGCCGAATTCGGAATCCAGCCTCATCCTAAGGCCGGAATTGAGTTGCGTACAGTTAAGGCGGGCTTTAGTGCTTGTCCCCGACTGAACCACGACTACCTGTTCGTCTCCGAACTGCGGAGCGGAAAACTCTGGTTTCTCGAAAACCCTTGACACGGCCTTGACGGTATAACTACCTGGATTAACAAGCATTGACTCCGGGGAATCGCCATACGCTCCTTCATAGAGTACATCTCCGGCCGAATTTTTCACTGTAAGAATGAATGCGTCGGTGTCAGGCAGATCAACAGTCGCCCTGGTGAGCATTCTTTGCGAGAAATTCCAACTCAACGTGCCTTGGGCGGTTTCGGAAGGAATCTTGTTGCACGAAAACATAACGGCGGCCAATGCCATCATTCCGACCGACGCGGTCCTGGAAAGGATTCTGAGAGAACTCTTCATAGTTGTAAAAATTTAACAGTCCGCACCGTTGCGGGCCGTCTGCAAAAGTATGGTGACTAAACGTAAATAATGAAAAGAAACAAAAAATGTTTTCTATAAAAAACGTAAATTTCTGTTTTTTATAGAAAATTCACGGGGCAAGCGCATTCACTGCGTTCACCCCGCTACTTAACCTAAACTTAAACTATGAAAAACTTCACGTCAAATATACAAATTCTTTTAAACAAAACAACTATCTGAAACGATTTTTATGCTGTTTTTGTTTATCTTAGGCAAAATTCGCCAAAAATTGCCTTTCTGAGCGTCAAAAGCCACGGATCAGAGGTGAAAATCACTTCGCCTCACGCACGACCTCAAGAAGATCTCTCACCACTTTTTGAGCCTTGGCACTTGGCCGCAAAGCAAGAATAACAATGGCAACGACAAAAACACTACCAAAAAGAACCGTGAATATTCCAGCAACCCCGTCGATGCTGAATATTCCCAAGGCAATGAATATCACAGCAAGCAGCAGCGTCACAAGAACCTTCCCTTTCCGGTTCTTGTTTCCTTCCTTGACACAAAGCGCATAGCGTCTGGTCTCCTCACCGTCAGCATTTGTTCCCACAAGACCGGCATCCTCCAGCCGGCAGGAAATGGCCCGCCAACGCAGAGGCGTTGACCAGTCCACAAAAAGGTCACACTCTCCCGTCGTGTCAGGAAGTTCATCCGGTGATATCTCGTTGGCCCTTTTGACCTTACCAAGTTTCGTCAACTCCGCTTTGATGCCCCCCAGCACCGTCCCGAACGGCTTCTCGCTCGTGAACAGCACCATTCCCGCATCCATCATCTGTACTTTCTTGTCAATCATACCGCAAATGTACAAAAAAAGACTGGTCCAAGCGGGCCAGTCCTCAATAAATATCACGTCTCGATTACGAGAAGTTATCGTACAGAATGCTCTCAGGCTGCACTCCAAGGCTGTCAAGCAGTTTGTTGACGGAAGCGACCATCATAGGAGGTCCGCACATAAAGTACTTGATGTCCTCCGGAGTGTCGTGGTCCTTGAGATAGGTCTCGTACATCACATTGTGAACGAAACCTGCCGTGTACTTGACTCCAGCGGCGTCAGCTGCCGGATCAGGACGGTCAAGGGCCAGATGGAAGTGGAAGTTAGGGAACTCCTTCTCGATCTCGGCGTAGTCCTCAAGGTAGAATGCCTCGACAAGGCTGCGCGCTCCATAGAAGAAGTGTACCTCACGCTTTGTTTTGAGAGTCTTGAACAGGTGCATGATATGGCTTCTCAAAGGAGCCATACCGGCGCCACCACCCACGAAGATATATTCCTGAGAATCAGGATCGTTCTTAGGAAGAAGGAACTCACCGAACGGACCGGAGATCCAAACCTTGTCGCCCGGCTTGCGGGTGAAGACATAGGATGAACCGACTCCCGGAGGAACAGGCAGCATCTTGAAAACGCCCTTAGGCTGGCTCCTGTCAAACGGAGGAGTGGCGATACGGACGTTCAGTTTGATGATGTCGCCCTCCGCAGGGTAAGAGGCCATAGAGTAAGCCCTGATCGTAGGCACCTCGTTCTTCGTCTTGATGCCGAAGAAACCGTACTTCTCCCAGTCGGCCTTGTAGATGTCATCGACATCAATCGTCGAGAAATCAAGGTCGTAGGCAGGGATGTCGATCTGGATGTACTCACCGGACTTGAAGTCAAGATGAACTCCCTCAGGAAGTTTAACCGTGAACTCCTTGATGAAGGTGGCCACGTTCTTGTTGGAGATGACCTCGCACTCAAGTTTCTGAACGCTGAGCGTTGACTCAGGAACCTGGATCTTGATGTTCTCCTTTACCTTTACCTGGCAACCGAGCCTGTAGCCGTCCTTGATCTGCTTGCGGCTGAAGAAGCCGGTCTCGGTAGGAAGGATGGTTCCGCCGCCTTCAAGCACCTGAACCTTGCACTGACCGCAGTTCGCCTTTCCACCGCAAGCGGAAGGAAGGAAAATCTTCTGGTCGGCGAGAGTGTGCAGAAGGTCGCTTCCCTGAGGAACGTCAAGAACCTTCTTTCCGTCGTTGATGTCGATCTTGACAGTGCCGTCCGGAGTAAGTTTGATCTTCACATACAGAAGCAGAGCGACCAGAACCACGGTCACAACCACAATTGTGATGATAGCTGAAATTACTGTTGAAAACATATTCTCTGCCTCCTAATTAGATTGTCAATCCCATAAAGGTCATAAAGGCCATAGCCATCAGACCAACGGTGATGAATGTGATACCGATGCCTCTGAGTCCGGCAGGAACCTTCGAGTAGGACATCTTCTCCCTGATCGCGGCGAGGGTCACGATGGCGAGGAACCAGCCGATGCCGGAACCAAGAGCGTAAACCGAAGCCTCACCAACATTCACGAAATCCTTGTTCTGCATAAAGAGCGAACCACCAAGGATGGCGCAGTTCACGGCGATCAGAGGCAGATAGATTCCCAGTGATGAATATAGTGCCGGAGCGAATTTTTCCACGATCATCTCGACAAGCTGCGTGAAAGCTGCGATGACAGCAATGAATATGATGAAGCTGAGGAAGCTCAGGTCCACACCTTTTATCAATGCGTCAGGCGCCAGGACGTACTTGTTCAGAAGATAGTTGATCGGCAATGTCACAAGAAGGACGAAAATAACAGCGACACCAAGACCGGAAGCTGTCTTCACATTTTTCGATACCGCCAGGTATGAGCACATACCAAGGAAGTACGCGAAAATCATATTGTCAACGAATATTGACTTTACGAATAAGCTTAAATATTCCATAATCAGTACTTGTCTTTGTCGTTATTTTTCCTGAAGGTCCTTCTGGATGCTTCTCTGGATCCAGATGATGCAGCCGATGAGGATCAGCGCCATCGGAGGGAGGATCACGAGACCGTTGTTGACATAGCCGGCGGCGTAGAAGCTTTCAGGGATTATCCTCAGACCGAACAATGTGCCGGATCCGAAGAGTTCACGGAAGAAAGCCACGACGATGAGGATGAGGCCGTAGCCGACACCGTTGGCGAGACCGTCAAGCAGTGAAGGGATCGGCTTGTTGCCGAGGGCGAAAGCCTCGATACGTCCCATCACGATACAGTTCGTGATGATAAGGCCGATGTACACGGACAATTGCTTGTCGATTCCGTAGGCGTAGGCCTTCAGGAACTGGTCGACAAGGATTACCATAAGAGCCACGACAACCAGCTGCACGATGATACGCACACGGTTAGGAATGGTGTTTCTCATCATCGAGAGCACAAGGCTGGAAAGGCCTGTGACGATGGTCACGGAGAGGGCCATGACAAGCGCTCCCTTCATCTCGACCGTTACAGCGAGGGAGGAGCAGATACCCAGCACAAGGACAGTGATAGGGTTGCCCTTGAAAATCGGGTTAAGAATCGTTTCTTTGAGTTCTTTGTTCATATTACTTCCTCCTTGATTATTCAGTTACAGGGCATTTAACAGCTGACGAGTCAGAGCAGCATCCAGCCTCGGAAGACTCTGAGCAGCAAGGTTTCGAGCCGTCGCACTCACCACCGTTTCCGCCGCAGCACTCCTTGGCCGGAGCCGCTGAGGAAAGGAACGGAGCGTAGGCCTTGAGCCAGAACGCGATGGCCTCACCGAGACCCTTGCTGGTCATTGTCGCTCCGGTGATGGCGTCAACCGAGCTGTTCTCATCGGCAGATGTGCCAACCTTGACGACACTGAACACCGGATCAGAGGCCACATTCACCTTCTTGCCGATGAACTCAGCCCTGAAAGACGGATCGTCCTTGATCTTGGCGCCGAGACCAGGAGTCTCGCTGTCGTGATCGAAGTAAGCGCCCACGATTGTCTGAAGATCCTCGTCCAGAGCGATGTAGCCCCAGATAGGTCCCCAAAGACCAGCGCCATAGACAGGGACGACAGTGACAGACTTTCCATCCTTGTTGAATACATAGACCGGAAGGTCAGCGGCGTCGGAGCCGTCCTTGATGTTCTTATTCTGAGCCTTGAGACCATCCTGAAGCTCGATGCTCTTGACCTCTGTATTGAGGTCACGGACCTTCTCGCCTTTCAGGTTGATGGTGTAGGCTTCCTTGATGTTCTGTGAATATGCTTCCAGAACCTTGTCGTTACCCATAGCGCTGCACTCGTCCTTTGTGTAGAACTGTGCGGCAGTCAGCATCTGGCTGATGGTCTCGGCCTTGATGTTGGCGTCCTGCTTTGGTTTGAGCGTCATAGCCACAAAGGCGAGAATCGCTGCGACAAGGGCCACGACAATCGTCGTGTAGATTACTGTGTATGCGTTACCGTTAGTATTCATATTCCTTGAAAATTAAGCGATAGTAACCTTTTTTGCTCTTCTGCCCGTAGCGGCTGATGTCACATAGTGGTCGATCAGCGGAGCGAAGGTGTTCATAAGGAGGATGGCCAGCATCATACCCTCGGCGTAGCCTGGGTTGAAGAGTCTGACAACCACGCAGAGAGCGCCGATGAGGAATCCGTAGATCCACTTGCCGGTCTCTGTCTGGGCTGAGGTGACAGGGTCGGTCGCCATAAAGACTGTACCGAAAGCGAAACCACCCATAACAAGCTGATAGTAAGCAGGAACGTCAGTCACTCCACCGACATTGCCGAGCCAGCCTACGAGAAGGGCGCCAGCCACGGATGAAACCATGATCTTCCAGCTTGCGACACCGGTCCAGATGAGGATGACGGCACCGATGAGGATAGCGATCACGGAAGTCTCGCCGACAGAGCCAGGGATGATTCCGGAGAACATATCCCAGAAGCTGTAGCCGGCGTTGTTGATGGCCTCAAGGGCACCCTGTCCCTCTGTAAGATAAGAAAGAGGTGTGGCGCCAGAGATGGCATCAGCTCCGCAGCGATGCGCTACCCAAACCTCTGATCCAGACATTGAGATAGGATAAGAGAAGAACAGGAAGGCACGGCAGAGGAGCGCAGGGTTCAGGAAGTTCATTCCTGTGCCGCCGAACACTTCCTTACCGAATATTACCGCGAAAGCCACCGCGATGGCAAGCATCCAAAGCGGAACGTCCACAGGGACGATCAGCGGAATGAGCATACCGGAAACGAGGTAACCCTCATTCACCTCCTCGCCCTTGATCTGGGCTGAGGCGAACTCGATGCCGAGACCTACGATGTAGGAGACAAGGTAGAGAGGGAGAACCTTCAGAAGTCCCCAGAAGAACTGGTTCCAGAATCCCGGAAGGTCTCCGACCGCGAGATTGTGCTGGTAGCCGACATTCCACATACCGAACAGAGCGGCGGGAACCACGGCCAGCACGACGATGATCATAATTCTCTTGATGTCAACGGCATCCCTGACGTGAGCGCCTTTGGCTGTCACGGTCGCAGGGACGCGGAGGAAGGTGTCAAAGGCATCCCAGGTAGAATGCAGCCACCCCAACTTACCGCCTTTCTCGAAAAGGCCTGGTTTTACTGTGTTTTCTTCCATAGCGATAATCCTTTAAGCCATTTCCTTGATCATGAGGTCGATTCCCTTGGCGATGATAGCCTGGATGTCGTTCTTTGAAGGATCCACGAACTCGCACAGGGCGAAGTCCTCAGGAAGAACCTCATAGATACCGAACTGCTCCATCTTCTCGATGTCTCCGGCAAGGCAGGCCTTGATCAGATAGACAGGGAACAGATCCATAGGGAGAACCTTTGAATATACATCCGAAACCACGAACGCGCGCACGCCGCCGTGGGTGTTGGTGTCCATATTGTACTTCTTCTTAGGCAGAAGCCAGGAGAAGTAAGTCATAGAAGAGCTGAACTGATTGAACCTGAACGGTTTCGCCCATCCGAGCACTTCCCTTTCACGGCCTTCCTTGATCAGAGAGACCTGATTGTCGAAGAATCCGAGGTAACCGTCCTCGCCGACATTCTCGCCGGAAAGCACGTCTCCGCTGATGAAACGGGTCTCCACACTATTGTCATAGAATCCCTTGAGAGCCTTGATCGGCATTCCCGGAAGGGTAACGACATAAGAAGCGTCCTTGACAACCGGTCCGGTAACGGCCACCTTGCGGGTAAGGTCGATCCTGCCGGTCTTGAAGAGCTTTCCGATGGCCGCGAGAGCGAGCAGGGACAGAGTCCAGACGGTCTCACCTTTCTTTATAGGAGAGATGTGGCTGATCTGCACACCAACATTTCCGGCCGGATGCTTCTTTCCGTTGACCGTGTGGACAGTCGCGTCGGTGAGTTTGGCGAAAGCCGAAGCATCGCTGTTCACGCAGACGTGAACCTTGGCGAGCTTTGACACAGCCGTCACACCTGCCTGGATGGCGGCGACCTCATCCTTGAAGGCGAACTCAGCGTCAGCCGCAAGAGGAGCCGTCGAGAATGCGGACACGAAAATAGCCTTAGGTGTCAAAGCCGGATCGGCGATGATTCCATAAGGCCTCTGAATGATGAATGGCCACAGACCGCTCTTGAGAAGGATGTCCTTCACCTCCTCGGCCTTCAGACCGGAAGGATTCTTGGCTCCGAAATCGACGGCCTCATTGGCGCCGTCAGCCTTCACGAGCACAGCGAGGAGTTTCCTCTTCTCTCCCCTGACGATTCCCTGAACCGTTCCGCTCACCGGAGAGGTCAGGAGAATGTCCTGGTGCTGTTTGTCTGCCAAAACAGGGGATCCTGCCAGAACCTTGTCACCTTCCTTCACGAGAAGTCTCGGGGAGAACCCCTTGAAATCCGTCGGTTTAATGGCAACTGTGTCAGGCACGATCGTCTTCTTTGCTTCTAGGGCCGCCACTCCGCTGATCGGAATGTTCAGACCCTTTTTCAAATCGATGATGTTTGACATATAAATAGTGTTGATTGTAATTACAACCGTATATTTTACAACTTGCAAATATAGCAATTATCCACGCAATTCCGAAAAACATCTTGAACATATTGCAGTTGTCGTGTCAGGCAGTTGCGTTCTGTAAAATCTTGACTGTATGTGTGGATTTAACTTACAAAACACGCATCTTGGCGTACTTGAGCAGGAGAAGTTTCTCGCCGTAGTGGTCGAATGTGATCTTGGCCTTGAGGTCGGGAGCGTTACCGGTGATCTCAAGGATCTTGCCTTGGCCGAAGCGGTTGTGCTCGATCCGTTGGCCGACCTTGAAATCGGCCATCGGGGCTGGAACGAAATCGGTGTCGGAAATCTTAGGGGGCAGCGGACGGCTTCTCAAGGCCTCGATCTTGGAGGCGGTGTCGGACAGCCTTGGAGCGGAGGCTGGCTTACGCTCGTACCTGACGCTGCCGGAAGAACCGTAGGAATTGCCGCCGCCCATTCCGTACTTGTTTGCGGGACGGTTTCCACCTCCGAACCGGCCAGAGGAACCGTTGCCATAAGCACCAGAAGAGCGTCCGGAACCGTATGAACCACCCGGAAAACGCCCGGAGCCGCTTCCGGAGCCATTCCCGGAACCGAATCCTCGTGAGCCGAACCCACCGAAATCCTCGAAATCCAGAGAATCATCATCCGAGAAATTATCGTTCCTAAGAGGGTTGGCGATGTACTTGGTGTCGATCTCCTTGATGAAACGGCTCGGGGAATTGGACTCGTGCTTGCCGTTGCGCATCCTGGTGTTGGCGAACGAAAGGCAGACGGCCTTCTTCGCCCTTGTGATGGCCACATAGAACAGACGACGCTCCTCCTCTATCTCGGCGGGAGAAATAAGCATCCCGCCAGACGGGAATATGTTCTCCTCCAAACCGGCCACGAAAACGTACGGAAACTCCAGACCTTTCGCTGAGTGCACGGTCATCAGGGCTATCTTGTTGTTCGTGTCCTCCTCGTCCTCGACATCCACGTTGGACAGCAGGGAAATATTCTCCAGGAACGCCCCCAATGTGAAAACAGGATATTCAACCTCGGAATCATCCTCGGCCTCACCTTCCGCCAGAAGGTCGCGGAAATAGCTTTCCCTCTGCTCCTCAATGAAATGGGTGACGCTGTTGATGAGTTCCTCGACATTGGAAGCCCTTGACTGAGCCTCGATCGACGGGTCGTTCTTAAAGAATGCGTACAGCCCGCAGGCGTTGGAAATCCCGAGAGCCAACTCGTCAGCGTTGGTGGTGGCCTCTTTGGCGGCGAACCCGTTGATCATCTCACAGAAAGAGCGTATCTTCGCCACGGCCGCCGGCTTGAGACCGTAGTCCGCGAACTTCTCTGAACATGCCGCCTTGAACAGCGAGCATTTCAGGTCGAACGCCATAGCTGCCAATGCGTTGAGTGATGTGTCACCGATTCCTCTTGTCGGAGTGTTCACAATCCTCTTGAACGACTCGTCATCGTTGACATTCACGACCAGCTTCAGGTACGCCATCATATCCTTGACCTCGGCCCTGTCGAAGAACGAGTTGCCGGAGTAGATCATATACGGCAGGTTTCTCTTCCTCAAAGCCTCCTCCAAGGCTCTTGACTGGGAATTAGTTCTGTAAAGGATCGCGAAATCCTGGTACTTGGCGTGGTCGGACTGCATCCTTTCCACAATCTCCGAGGCGATGGTGATTGCCTCGTCCTGCTCGGACCAGCTCTTCAGAAGGCGGATCTTCTCGCCCTCCTCACCAACGGCGACACAGGTTTTTGGAATCCTGTTCTCGTTCTTGGCTATCAATGAGTTGGCGGCGTTCACGATGTTCGCCGTCGAGCGGTAATTCCTCTCCAGGCGGAATATCCGGCACTCTGGGTAATCTTTCTTGAAATTAAGAATATTCTCGATCTTCGCTCCTCGGAAAGCGTAGATGGACTGCGAGTCGTCACCCACAACGCAGAGGTTGCGGTGCTTCTCCGTCAACTTCTTCAGGATCAGATACTGGGCGAAGTTCGTGTCCTGGTACTCATCCACAAGATAGTAGTCGAACCGGGACGCGATCGACTCCTTGGCCTCGGGAAAATCCCGAAGCAATATATTCATATTCAGTAATATGTCATCGAAGTCCATCACCCCCGAGTTCTTGCACTTCTCGGCGTAGCGGGAGTAGATGTCGCATATTCTTGGCTTCCGGGCGTGCGTGTCGTTGATGATCGCCTGCTGGTTGTTCCGGTAGGCGGTGGCTGTGATGAGGTTGTTCTTGGCCATTGATATTCTTGACAGCACATCCTTCGGCTTGTAAACCTTCTCGTCCAGCCCAAGCTCCTTTATGCAGGCCTTTATGCCGCTCACCGAATCGCTGGTGTCGTAGATGGTGAAAGTGGAAGGGTAGCCGAGCAAGGCGGCATATTCCCTTAGAAATCTTATGAATATGGAGTGGAAGGTTCCCATAAAGAGCCTTCTGGCCTTCCGATCTCCGACCATCACGGCGATCCTTTCCTTCATCTCCGTGGCGGCCTTCTTCGTGAAGGTCAGGGCCATAATCCGTGCCGGATCGCACCCCCTCTCCAGAATGTAGGCGATCCTGCTCGTCAACACCCTTGTCTTACCAGATCCCGCACCAGCCACAATCAGCACCGGTCCGTCCACACTGCCGACCGCCTTCTTCTGCTCAGCGTTCAGCCCTTCAAAAATAGCGCTTTCGTACTTTTCCATATCAAGCACGAAATTACGGAAATTTTCCCAATACTGAGTAAAGAATATATTGGTGGCTATATTCCATTTTTTCTACCCGTTAAGCAGCTCGCTTACCTCAGCCGGATTCAACGCCCATTCATAAGTGTAGATTTCATCAGCCTCATCGGCGGACTCAACCCGTCTCAGGTTCTGTCCTTTGGCTTTCAGATCAAGAAGCTCACCGATCGAGATCTTCTCTTCCAGCCGATGCAGGATCGCTTCAATCGATTCGCTGTCAGCGTTGTGGATAATCTGGGATGTGAATGCCATCTCAAGCCAGACGATTTCACGCTTCGCGACATCAAGAACGCCGAAGACCAGTCCCTTGGACAAATTTCCTTCGCTGATGCGGACCAAGTGCTGGACACACGAAGGATCATACGCCACACCTTTTCTCTTAGAGATTTTCATTGGATACGCAGAATCCATCCAGCCAACGACGAGGTTGGGTGTTAGTGAACCGCAAGAGTAGGCATTGCAAGTGAAAGTCACATACTTAGCGCCTTCCGCCTCTAATTCCGGGAGAGAAAGTTCTATATATTCAGCGGTGCCGACCATTTCCGGAATCTCACGAATATCACCGGAGTGCTTTGCTCCAGGGCAAGTCAGGTTTCCGAAGTAGCAGTAGTCGGTCTTCCCATCCGGCAAAGCTATCCGGCAGCTCAAATCCATATCGAGGGGCTGGGAATGCAAACCTTTCCCCCACTGAAGGAACAAGCGTACGGTTTCTCCCTCTACAGGAAAGCGAGTGCCCATCAAGGCGCAGGAGGTGTCCTGAACGGTTGACGTACGGTCGCCGACGCTTACTGGTATTCTGTAAAGGGCCGGATCAATGAATATGGACTTCGCCTCGGTTTTCTTTGAGGCGAAACGACGTTCCATAGAGGACTTGTAGATTTCATTGACACCCTTGATCATCTCTTTTCTGGCCTCTTCATCGTATAGGGTAAGCAGCTTGTTGGCCTCGATACGGTGGGTAACACCAGTGATCGGGTGTGCGACACGCGCTCCCTTAACATCAAAATATGTCTCGGCGGCATTGCCTAATGACAGCAGCAGTCGCGCCGGAAGTCTGTCGGCCACTTCGTTGAAAGCGGCCAATGCCTTGTCGCTGCCAAACCTAAGCATAGTGGCAAACAGGCAACGGGCAAATAAGCCTGGTCGCTCCTTGAGTAATTCAAGAGTCTTGTTGGCGTCATTCTCGGAACGCGCCTTGTCAACACGACCCTGCCAAGTGGAATATTCCTGCTTGTAGAATACGTCAAGGATGTCGGCAAGATGTTCCATACCCTCCTTGCGGGAGTATTCACCCAGACGGAGGGCACGGATCATACGTACCCACATACCGCGTTTCGGATTCATATTCTCAGCCGCATGCATTGCTGTCATTGGAATGGCGTTCATCCATTTGGCTACGCGGAGACAGGCCTTGCGATCATATTTAAGCATCAGTTTCAGCCTCATATCCTTGGCTGCGTCCTTACCCTTGTCAAGCGGTCCCCACATATGATAGTACATCTTTCGGGCGTGGGCTACAAGGGTCTTCGGCTCGATGATCTGAATATGTCCGGTCTTCTCATACCAAAGATAACGAAGGATGTCAGCAGGGGTCTTCAGAAACGCGGAAGCCTCATCCGCTTTTCCCTGCTCCACCAAAGTCTTGGTGACAAGCATAGCGGTTTCCTTCATTGAAATGTTTGCGTCTGTAGGTAGAGGGTACTGGCCCAGAAGCGACTTCAGGGAATCGCTCTGCGTCGCATCCAACGGGGTTGCGGAAGACAGGAGGGAGGCAAAGACATTTCTAATGTCAGCATCCGTAAACAGCCTGAGTTCTTTCAACTTGCTGCCCTGACCTTTATAAACAAAGTCCGCTGTCTCGAACGGTGTCCCGCAGAATGGACAGCCATTGTAACGCTCTAACGGGAATGTTCCGTTTGGTATAAAGTGGCCACATTTCAGGGTTGTTCCCTTGAATCCTGCCGCTTTCCCTCCAAAAATATTTGTGATACAGGTGAGAAGGTGATCCGCGCGAGATTCTCCTGTGGGTACGTCCCACCCCTTGACAAGAGAGGCCCAGTTCAGATTGACTCCCATCACATCATTGATGCACTCGGTGATTTCCGCGAGCGTATCCGCGGAAACCGCGTTAAGTGCGTGGAGCAGTTCCTCGCTCACACTGAAACCGTTCTCCTTCAATCGCGCCACGAACGCCATCACTGGAATTGCAGCCTCGGAATTCTTGTTGATGTCCTCGCGGTTGATGTCGAGGAACACCGCATGATAGCGCAAAGCGACTTTTGTCAAGGTCTTATTCATAGCCATAATAAATTAAAAGGTAATTGAGAAGCTGTCCTCCTGGTTGTTAGCCAGGCAATAAGTGTCTGATGCCATAGAAGTAAGCTTCTCTTTGACCTTGTTGGTAGCAGGGCTACCGGATCTAATATTAATATGAGGAAATTGAATAGCTGATGAAGTCTCTTAATTCCGCTATGGAATTAAGATGAAAGAATCAGGAAGTAAGCCATCCTTGGTCCTCATAAAGTTGTGCCGCGGGCTGGACTCGAACCAGCAGTAACCATTGATCGTAGTAAGCAGGCATTTTGACCTTGGCAGGTAATGAAGCTGCTAAACCGCGGCGTGAAAAGTCTTATGACGATGAGCCCGTCAGCTCAGTACATCGATGCGATTCCTTTCGGATTGCGGATGCAAAATTATACGCGAAGTACGCAACCTTTTTGCGTAGTGATGAAAAAATTAAATGAATATCGCGTTTTTTATGTTCCGCTGCCTTCCAAATAAATACCGTCGTTGGACAGTCGAAGATATGATGGACGCTTATAGCGATGCTCTCTATCGGAGCTGACCAACTTTTGCCTTATAGTGTTTATGCTTAAGCAATTGTGACTTAATAACACTTCAATGCAATAGCTTTCTACACCCGACGCTGATCAGGAATGTTTCCTCTTGTCGATTTCGTTGCGAAATTACGAAACTCATTCAGCCCAAAGCCTTTTATAAGCATATAGAAGGCTCATTGTCGTGAAAATCTTGTGCCTTTGACCTTAAGTTTTTCAGCCCGGTCTGGCATCTGTGGGCATAGGTACGTTGTGTGGCTGAAAGCATTTTGTAAAATCTTAACATTAACAAACACAGTTACCTCAGTGAGTTTGTTTCTGCCCGCAGTCGTCCGGACGTTGGTTCGATATGGAAGAAGATATTCAACAGGCTATAACTACCAATTATGAAAGTAAGTCAACAGTCCCTTTTTATATGTCTACCAATTATTAATAGATATGATTTTGACGAAGTCTTTAGTTTTTCTTCTGAAAAGAATAATCGTCAGGAGTTATCTGGCTGAATGTGCATTCCGTCAATTTCAGATCTTTTATATGCGCAAGTGGATGAACCGGATAGCCCTTTTTGCTTATCCCCAGACACCAATAATTGTATTTGGACGGTGGTAACGCCTCTTCTATGGCTCTGATGACTTTGGAGAACAATTCTTTGTTATATTTAAACGAATTGCCAAAACAGAAAAGAACATTATGGATACGACCGTTGCGCTCTTGTATAAGGGATTTGATTTCCTTGATATTGTCCTTAGGAAGATGCTCTATACTAGCTGTATCCTTCAAACCAGATGGGGCTTTTGCGATTACAGGAGTCAGATTCACGAACAATACGCTATCATATGTCGTGTTACCTTCTCCATTGTTAATTACGAGTTTGCACACACGGCGAATGGTCGAACCAAAATATTGTTCTTCGGGGTCTGTTTGACCTCCAGGATTAACCCCTACGACCAAGATGGTATTTTGGGGCGTTTTCGACTTGGATAACTCAAGAGAATAACGATATTCGCCTTTCTTCCAATCATTGGCAAGACAATTAAGTGTCATATTACATTCAAAATTTATTGGTACTCAAGTTTCGCAAGTGATTTAGGCCGCCGCCCCGGCGAGGTCTAGCCGGTCG
>ENA-UOJC01000186-UOJC01000186.1-human-gut-metagenome-genome-assembly--contig:-C104-NODE-186-length-111313-cov-39.491407_pt1 | contig 111313 bp, 93 predicted proteins | sample MGYA00242339_ERZ723886 | MGnify/ENA metagenome assembly ERZ723886 | reverse complement strand
CGGCTGACGCCGCGGGGGTCGGTGTATATAAGCGGCAATGGGCCGGCTGACGCCGCGGGGGTCGGTGTATATAAGCGGCAATGGGCCGGCTGACGCCGCGGGGGTCGGTGTATATAAGCGGCAATGGGTCGGCTGATGCCGCGGGGGTCGGTGTATCTGCAGGCAGGAGACGGCTGACGCCGCGCTGGTCGCTGCGTTTTCGCCGAATGTCGTTGACAAGTGGCGCTTTCTGGTGGTATACTACCACTGTTAAGTGAATAGGGTCCGGTGAAGTCGTGCGGCTGCCCGCTGCAAAGGCCAGGTCTGGTCAGGCGGCAGCCTAAAAGGAAATGGGGAAAAACCCACCGCGAACGGCACTGTGAGCGCAAGGATGCACCGAAACAGCGAAAGCTGTGTGACGAAAGTCAGCCATTGGGCGTGAGCCTGAGAAGGTAGGCGGCAGACGGGGAGCAAGAGCTCCGCGGCGCGAGGCAGAAGAATTGCACGTCGGAGGACCAGGCACAGCGGGCGTTTTCTCCGTGTGGCACCACAGGAAGGACCACGCTGTTTTTGCGATGCAGAAACGGCGTTTTTTCTTACCAAAACGCACCGCCTATCCCTGCAGAGGGATGGGCATTTCTGTTGCGGTCAAGTCGGGGCGGCGTCAGCCGTCTGCTTTCCATAGGGCGGGAGGGGTTTGCCGACCCCTTCCGCCCGTCTCTTTTCATGGCGAACAGAGAGAACTGGGCGTATGATGCACAGACGGAAACGATCCTGGCTTCCAGTGCTGTGCGTGCTGTTGGCGGCACGCACCGCCTGCACATGGAGGCGGAATTCACCCCGCTGTACGACAGCTGCTGCATCTTGCGCCGAAACCTGTTGCATTCCGGCGTGTCCGTCTGGTATAATCATGGTATCATTCTGCAAGGAGGTCGACCCATGCGAGATCTGAAGAACACCTGCCGCGTGGCGGTGGTGCAGGCCACCCCTGTGATGTTCCGCAAGGACAAATGTCTTGAGAAGGCCCTGCGGCTCATCGACGAGGCCGCCGGCGAGGGCGCGGAGCTCATCGTCTTTCCGGAGCTGTTCATCCCCGGCTACCCCTACGGCATGACCTTCGGCTTCACCGTGGGCAGCCGCAAGGCCGTGGGCCGCGAGGACTGGAAGATGTACTACGACAACTCCCTGCTGGCCGACGGGCCGGAGATGCGTAAGCTCCTCCGCCGCGCCAGGGAGCTGGGTGTCTATATCAGTATGGGCTATTCCGAGCGCGATGCCGTCACCGGTACGCTGTATAACGCTAACATGATGATCTCCCCGGAGGGCGAGGCCCTGAACCACCGCAAGCTCAAGCCCACCGGCAGCGAGCGCGTGGTCTGGGGCGATGCAGACCGGGATTACTTCCCTGTGATGGACACGCCCTGGGGCCCCATGGGCAATCTCATCTGCTGGGAGAGCTATATGCCCCTGGCCCGGGTAGCGCTGTACCAGAAGGGGATATCCCTGTACATCTCCCCCAATACCAACGACAATCCGGAGTGGCAGGACACCATCCGCCACATTGCCATCGAGGGTCACTGCTACTTCATCAACGCCGATCTGGTCTTCCGCCGCAGCGACTATCCCCAGACCGTCAGCGGCACCGCCGAGATCGCGGCCCTGCCGGACATCGCCTGCCGGGGCGGCAGCTGCGTCATCGACCCCTTCGGCCACGAGGCCTCCGTCACCGTCTGGGACAAGGAGGACATCATCTACGCCGACCTGGATATGCAGAAGGTCCCCGCCAGCCGTATGGAGCTGGACTGCGTGGGCCACTACGCCCGTCCCGACGTGCTGGAGCTGCGCGTCAACGAGAAATAAAAAGAAAACGCCCTCCCGCCGGGAGGGCGTTTTTCACTTTACAGCTCTCGCACGACGCGCTCTACCAGCGCGCAGAGCTTCTGGCTGCTCTCGTTGGCGATACGCAGCACCTCCTGATGGGAGTGCTTTTCCCTGGCGATGCCGGTGGCCATGTTGGTGATGCAAGCGATGCCCAGCACCGCCATGCCCAGATAGTTGGCGGCGATGACCTCCGGCACGGTGGACATACCGATGGCGTCAGCGCCCAGGTGCTCATAGGCCCGTATCTCCGCTGCCGTCTCATAGCACGGACCGGGGAAGATAGCGTACACACCCTCCTTGCACGCGAAGCCCAGCGCCCCGGCGGCCTGATGGGCCTTCTCCCGCAGGCGGTGGGGATAGGCCTCCGTCATATCCGGGAAGCGGGGGCCGAAACGCTCGTCGTTGGGACCGATGAGGGAGTTGGCGCCCAGCATATTGATGTGGTCCGACAGCAGCATCAGGTCCCCGGGGACAAACGTCCGGTTGATGCCGCCGCAGGCGTTGGTGACGATGAGGGTCTTTACCCCCAGCAGCGCCAGTACATACACCGGATAGGTGACCTCCTTCATGCTGAAGCCCTCGTAGTAGTGAAACCGCCCCTGAAGCGCCGCCGCCACCTGACTGCCCAGCCGCCCGATGACCAGATTGCCCGCGTGGCCCGCCACGGTGGAGCAGGGGAAGTGGGGGATATCCCCGTAGGGGATGACGGTCTTGTCCGTCATGGCGTCCACCAGACCACCCAGCCCGCTGCCCAGAATGATGCCCACTGTGGGGGTCTGAGGGATGTGCGCCCGGATGTATGCGGCGGAGGCGCTGACCTTATCGTAAAACTGTTCCATAAACTGTCCTCCTGCATGGGATGTTGTGCCTATTGTATCACGGCGGACGGCACTGCGCCAGAGAAATCGCATATTTTGTGAACAAATATCGTGACTTCTGTGAACATTAGCACTCTCCTATTGACAGTGCTAAAATTGGCGTTATAATAAAGCCGAACCTTGAGAGAGGGGAACGGAAGCGAACCTCCGAGGGGCGATGAAATGTATACAAATCAGTGGCAGCAGCCCCTGTGCTGCGGCGGATGGCCGCAGCGCCCGGGCAGTGTTTCGAATGGAGGAATGACATATGTTGCCCAGCATTTTTGGTGAGAATTTGTTTGATGATTTCTTTGGCGATCCCTTCGGCATGATGCCCCGCGGCCGTGACCCGCTGTACGGCAAGCACGCCAGGAACCTGATGCGTACCGATGTCCGCGAGACGGAGGATACCTATGAGCTGGACGTGGATCTGCCGGGCTTCAAGAAGGATGAGGTCACGCTGGAGTTGAAGAACGGCGTGCTGACCATCCAGGCGGTCAAGGGCCTGGACAAGGATGAGACGGATAAGAAGGGCAAGTACATCCGTCAGGAGCGCTACGCCGGCGCGTGCAGCCGCAGCTTCTATGTGGGCGATGCGGTAGAGCCTGAGGATGTCAGCGCCAAGTTTGAGGATGGCATCCTGACCATCTCCGTGCCCAAGAATGTGAAGAAGCAGCTGCCCAAGAACAGCGCCATCTCCATTCAGTAACAGGAGCGAAACGCCCCGGCGCCGAAAGGCGCCGGGGCGTTTTTGCATGGCAGGGGAGGGGGGATATTTTTCTTGCCTTTCCCCGCTATATGCGCTATACTGAGCCCAACCTGACCCATAGGAGGATGTACATGGACCCGATTTTTGATATTGAATTGCAGGACTGCCCCATCTGCCGCGGCGTGGGTGCCATGCAGGATGAGCAGGGCTGGTCTGTCTCCGTGGCCTGCATGGACTGCGGGGCCGAGACGGCGCACGCCGAGTACCGCACGCCCGAGGAACGTCTGGAGTCCGCGCGCCGCGTGGCGCTGCTGTGGAACATGGGCAAGGTCGTGCATACCGGCGCCAGCGATTGAACGGCTGCACATGACATGAAAGGGCCGCCCCGAACGGGGCGGCCCTTTTCCGCTTATTGCGCTACCGGCGCGTCCAGCCAGTAGATGACGTAGCATTCCTGCATCTCTCCCATATAGAAGAAAATGTTTTCGCCCATCTCGATGTGTTCACCGAAGGTCAGATCCGGCACGAACAGACGGCCGCTGGTGCGCTTCGGCCCCTTGATGGTGAAGCCCTCCGCTGTGGGATGCTGCCGCAGCTCGTTGGCGGCGTCCGCCAGACCGGGGAAGTGCAGCGTCCGTTCCAGCTCCGTCAGCTGTGTTTCGCCGTTGATATAGACCAGGTGATTTTCGTCCTTGAACCAGTTGATATGCATGGTGGTGTCCTCCTTGCGGTCGTCCATATCAGTGTATCATATTTGGCGCGGCTTGTCACCCCCTATCGCCTCCGTATACCCGACCGGCAGGAGCGAAGCGGGGGGCATATGCGTTCCCCGGCGGCAGCGCGGTGCCTGCGTACCACGCGTGTACCGCCTGTATGCCGTATGAGTGCCATGCGCGTATCACCTGCGTATCATCTGTGTATCACCGAAGTATCGCCCGCGTATCACATTTTTACCTATGCCCGCCGTCCGGGCGCTGCCTCCCCACGCATAGAACGTGTTTAGATTTGCTGTATTCTATGTAAATATCATGTAAATGTAAATGTAACGGTTTTCGCAAAAATAGTTTTCATAAAAATACCGTTTTTGGGTCAATATTGCACATAACAACCGCTTTTCATTTGTTAAATGTTATGTTTTTGTCTTTTTCGTCGGTTTTGATATTGACATTGCGCCCCGCCCTTTGTATAATCGGTACTACCATAAAGGTTCGGCAGAATGGCCCGCCGGACCGTGGCGGCCGCGTATGCATCGGGGCGCGTCCCGACGGTATACAAAAACTATTTTTTCAGAAGAGAGGAACCAACATGAAAAAAGCACTTGCGATCATTCTCTCGGTCATGATGCTGATGTCCACCTTGGTGGCCTGCGGCAGCAAGACTGACGACAGCGGTGATGCCAACAATGACGCCGCTGCCAGCTATCCCACCAAAAATGTGAATGTGATCGTTCCCTTCAGCGCCGGCGGCAACACCGATATGTCCATGCGCGCGCTGCTGAACGTGGCGACCAGCCTTGACAGCAAATACACCTTCGTGGTGGACAACAAGACCGGTAATGCCGGCCTGATCGGCATGGAGGCTCTGGCTGAGGCTGATCCCGACGGCTACACCCTGGGCACCACCAACATCGACCTGCTGCTGCACATCTGCTTCGGCCGCACTGATGTGACCATGGATAACTACATCCCCATCGCCGCCACCATGGCTGACCCCTATGTGCTGGTCATCAGCGCTTCCAACCCCAACTACTCCAACCTGGAGGAGTTTGTGGAGTACGCCAAGGCCAACCCCGGTGTTGTGAAGATGGCTGACTCCGGCGTGGGTGCTGCCCCCAACGTTGCCGCCAAGGCGTTTGAGAAGTATTTTGACATCTCCTTCGATTTCTATACCTATGACGGCGCTCCCGAGTGTGTCACCGCTGTTGAGACCAACGAAGTGGATGCTACTTTCCTGCAGCCTACGCCCGCTACCGCCTCTGTCAAGGCCGGTACCCTGTCCATGATCGGCGTCCTCAGCGATGAGCGTCTGGCCAGCTTCCCCGATACCCCCACCATCATGGAGACCTTCGGTGAGGAGTACAACCTGGTTATGAAGGGCTTTGTGGCGCTGTCCGCCCCCGCCGGCACCCCCGATGATGTGGTCGCCGCCCTGCGCGATCTGATGGGTAAGGCTGTTGAGAGCGACGAGTACAAGACCCAGATCGAGTCCCTGGGTATGCAGTACATCACCCTGTACGGCGATGAGCTGAACACGTTCATCAACGAGCAGATGGCTTTCTATAAGGATATCTGCGCCGACATCGATATCAACGGCTGATTTGGCTGCGGTATGCTTCATCGCGTAAAATAAGAAGAGGTGCCTGCCGCATATATGTCCGGTAGGCACCTTCTTGTTTTGCGGAGAGAGGATCCCCTATGTTTTGGAGGTCATTTGCATGAAAAAATACAACTATATCGTATCCGTGGTGATGCTGCTGTTATCCGGATATATCTTTTATGAATCCAGTGGTTATACCATTGGATCTTCGGCGCAGAAAAACCCCGCGGTATGGCCCTGCATTCTGGCCGGTGCGCTGGCGCTGCTGTCTGTGGCACTGATCATCGAAACGGCGCTAAAAAAAGAACCTGGTGAGGAAAAGAAGGCTATCGACTGGAAAAGCCCCGGAATGATCCATGTGTACATCATGTTGGGAATTGTTGTGGGCTTTGTGGTGCTGATGAAGATCGTCGGTATGCTGCTGGCGCTGCTCATTATGATCCCTGCGATCGAATATCTGATGGGCTGCCGCAGCAAGGTCATGCTGATCACGCTGCCTGTGGGCATGGTGGCCTTTGTGTACCTGTTCTTCGTGGTAGCGATGAAGCTGACCCTGCCCGCGCCTATCTGGGCTTGAGAAAGGAGGAAAACAATATATGGATACTTCCGCACCTGCGAGAGTCTGGGCGGCCACACAGTGGTCCCCGATGCCGGACGGATCGAGGAAGTCCTCAACGGCGGAAGCATTACAGTAGATATCTTATAAAGCAACGAAAGGATGTAATGAAATATGTCTCTTGTTACGATGCGTGAGATCCTCCCCTATGCAGAGGAAAAGAAGATCGCTATTCCCGCCTTTAATATTGACACGATGGAGATCACCCAGGCTATTCTGGAGACTGTGGAGGAGGAGAACTGTCCCGCTATCATCGCAGTCGGTCAGGCAGCCATCAAGGACGGCAAGCTGGAGAGCCTGGCCGCCACGGTCCGCACACTGGCCAAGGATATGAAGACCCCTGTGGTGCTGCACCTGGATCACGGGCAGAGCGTGGAGCAGGTCGTCAAAGCCCTGTGCGCCGGTTTTACCTCCGTGATGATCGACGGATCCAAGCTGTCCTTCGAGGACAACATCGCCGTTACGCAGGAGGTCGTCCGCATCGCCAACGCTGCTGGCGCCTCTGTGGAGGCGGAACTGGGCGCGATCCTCGGCTCTGAGGACAACATTTCCCACGATGACTCCAAGCCGTTCCTGGTCCGCGTGCAGGATGTGATCGATTTTACCGCCGCGGTCAAGGTGGACGCACTGGCCGTGGGTATCGGCAATGCACATGGCCTGTATAAGGGCCGTCCCAATCTGGATTTCCAGCGCCTGCAGGAGGTCCGCGACGTCACCGATGTGCCCCTTGTGCTGCACGGTGGTTCCGGTATCCCTGACGATATGATCCAGACCGCTATTGAGATCGGAATTCGCAAGATCAATGTTGCCACGGAGATCCGCATGGCCTATGTGGAAGGGTTGCTCAGCGGCTCTGCCAATGGCGACTACTACGAGATGGTCAAGGCCGGTAAAGCCAGCGTCAAGGCCCGCGCCAAGTCTAAGATCGACCTGTTCCTGCGTAAATAAGTTGCCTTCCTCCGCGGCGGCGCTTACTCCTTGTGCCCCGCCCCCTCCATACAAAGGACCGTCCCGTTTTAAGCGGACGGTCCTTTTCCCTGTGCGGCCGGCAGGCTGCGAGGCGCCGCCGCGGGATATATTTCCGCCGGGAGCGGCATAGGATAGGGCAAAAACAGAAAGGGGCGCACGTTTTATGAGCAAGGTCAAAATACTCCTCCTGCGGCGCTGGTACATGGTGGGCGGTGCGGCGCTGCTGGCCGCTGCGGCCATTTTTTACGCGGTGAACTACCCGGCATCTGTCAGCGCTGCGGCCACGACTCGGCAGCTGCCCATCTACTCTGTGGAGCGCAGCCAGAAGGTCTGTGCCATCAGCTTCGACGCCGCGTGGGGCAACGAGGACACCCAGACGCTTATCGACATTCTGGCGCGGTATGGTGTCAAGACCACCTTCTTTGTTGTGGGAGATTGGGCGGAGAAGTACCCGGAGTCCGTCAAAGCCCTGCACGACGCGGGCCATGAGGTGATGAGCCACTCCAATCACCACGACCATTACAACAGTCTGTCCACTCAGCAGATCATTGACGATGTTACCGCCAGCAACGAGCGGATCAGTGCTGTTACCGGCGTGACCCCCACGCTGATCCGTTGTCCCTACGGGGAGTATGACGACCACGTCATCGCCGCCATACGCTCCATGGGTATGGAACCTATCCAGTGGGATGTGGACTCCCTGGACTGGAAGGACTACGACGCGGATACGATATGCAGGCGCGTAACATCCAAGGTGCAGCCGGGGAGCATCGTGCTGTTCCACAACGCTGCGCTGCACACGCCGGAGGCCCTGCCTGCCATCCTCGACTGCCTGATCAACGACGGGTATACCGTTGTGCCCATCAGTCAGCTGATCCTCGATCCGCCCTACACCATCGACCACACCGGCCGGCAATTCCCGGCGGAAACAGTTTCCACTACATAAGCACGACATGGGGGCACCTAAACAGTGCCCCCATTGATTTTCGACCTGAAAGCCGCATCTGTTCGCACGCTGATCCATCTGTCAGAGACAGCAACTCCTCGGCAATGTCCATATTCTCAAAGCGAAGCGCGTCCGTATCCCTGTGGCCAAAGGTCAAAAAGTCCACATTACCAGTCACTCCTTTCTTGATTTTTGGGGCAAACGAAAAGAGCTGCTGTTTTCTATGCGAAAATAGCTGCTCTTTTCTAATATTTATATACTTCAACTGTTATCTGTTCAAATTTCTCTCAATCCATCCGTGCATCTGTTTATCAATTTTGAAATAGGACATTGTGCCTCCGCCCTCAATCCAGTCATAGTTCGGATAGAAGGAGATAAAGAAGCGCAAGCCAGAGGCGGTTTCGATTCGGAGATTTCTTCGATCATCGGCAAAAGCAGTGTGCGCTTCCTGTTGATTTTCTTCGGGGATACCATCAAATACTTCCGTCTGGAAGTCATCGTTTCCATAACTCACAAGTGTAATCGTCATGTGATAGAACTCGGTGATTTCCTGCCGATTTGTTACCGGTGAGCCAACTTCTTGTTCGTTGTTCCACTTCATTTCTGTAATGGATGCAATATCGTCTGCGCTCTCAATGCCATACACGCGATAAAGCTCGGTGAACGAACAGTTTGTGTTGCTGTCAAACTGATAGAAGTTGCAGAACAGCGCGGCATACCATGTGTCACCGTCTCGCAGAACATATACGCCATCACAAACAGCAGGTGCATACCGGTATAGCTCGATGTCAGTCTGGCTGACAGTGCTTTTATAGCCAATGCCTCCGTCAGATTTCAGGTAGGAAATGTGTTCGCCAGCCATATCGGCGGTGATTTCAGGCGGCAGACCATACTTCTCAAGCACCTCCGGAAGTTTGACAGCCTCGTAAAATTTGCCGTTGTACTCAAGTGCGGCAATGTTCTGCACGGGATCTTGGGTGTCAGGACCTCCCTTATGGTGAAGTACAGGAATGGCGATAGTCACCGCCAGACACAGGCAGGCTGCAACAACTCCCCATTTAACCCACTTGCGCTTCGGCTTCGCATTGGTGCGGACATTGTTGGTTTCCTCGATAATATCATCGTTCAGCATATTCAAAGCGTCACTGATGTGTTCTTTCTTCATAGCTCATAGCCCTCCTTTTCCAAGTATTCTTTCAAACCTTGCCTTGTTCGGTAGAGCATACTCTTGACCTTCGGTTCACTCATGCCGTAGTAGTCTGCGACTTCTCGGATAGGATCCGCAAAGTAGTATCTGCCGACAAAAGTGTTTCGTGCTTCTGCCGGGAGTGTGTAGAGATAGGTATTGATCGCTTCCGCAAGCAGTTTCAATTCTATGCTCTGCTCCGTGGCTTCGCTGCCGGAAATACAATCCTCCAGCTCGGAAAGAGAGACTGCATATTCCGAGTGCTTCCGTTTATCCCTGTTGCGTGTGCGGAACGCATCAATGGATAGTTGTCGTGTGATTTTTCCTAAATAAGTGGAGAGGACGCTTGGCTTATGCGTTGGCATGGAGTTCCACGCCTTTAAGTAGGTATCGTTGACGGTTTCCTTGCTGTCCTCCAAGTCGGAGAGGATATTGTAGGCGATCTTTGAAAGATACCGCCCATATTTCCGCTCCGTTTCGCTGATGGCACTCTCATCTCTTTTCCAGTATAAGTCAACGATCATTTCATCCTGCATGGGCGAACCTCCTTTCTCATCTGCTGTCAGGTTCCTTCACTATATATCCCGACAAAAATCGGATTTGGTTTCACGATTTTCAAAATTTCTTCAAAAAAATTATAGCAGATGTTTGTAAACGCTTCTACCCATGCCGTTTACGCTGTTTTCCTTCGCTGCTTCAGTAGCGGTACATCGGCGCGTTATCCTCCGTATCGGCACGTTCCTCCATCAGAGATTTGAACGCATCGGGGTCTTCACGCCATTCCTCTCGCGGCAGCGGATTTGATTGCAGCAGGGCGTACAGGTGCTCTGCCAGCTCTGTTTTGCCCTGCTCGATGGCGGTCTGGATAAGGTATAGGTGTTGCTATGCAGAGTTTTCTGCTTTCATTCGTACCGCTGTGTCTATACCTGTCCGGCCGGCCCCTCCGGCGGCAGCCAGCGTTTGCCTCCCAGCCGTATCAGATACAGCAGGCCCCGGACGCACAGTTCCGCGCACATGGCCGCCCACACGCCGGGCAGTCCCCACCGGGGCGCGGCCAGCCACGCCAGTGGCAGGCGGATGCCCCACATGGTGCCCAGATTGAACAGCGTGGGCACCAGTGTGCTGCCTGCACCCTGAAATACGCCGCCGGCCACGATGGACGCGCCGTACATAGCCTCGGCAAAGGCCTCAATACGCAGGACGCGGGTGCCCAGGGCGATGATGTCGCTGTCCGGCGTCAGTATCGCCATCATCTGCGGGGCGAAGGCGTACAGCAGCCCGCCGGTGACGACCATGACAACGATACCCAGCAGTACCGTGACCCAGCCCAGGCGTCTGGCCATGCGGCGGCGTCCCGCTCCCACGCTCTGCCCCACCAGCATGGCCGCGGCACTCTGGATGCCATAGGCGGGCATATAGCACAGGCTTTCCGCCGTGACAGCAAAGGAGTTTGCAGCGATAGCCACGGTGCCCAGGGGCGCCACGATGGCGGTGGACACGATCTGCGCGGTGGACAGTATCACCTTCTCCGATGCCACTGGCGCCGCGATGCGGAGCACCATGCGCAGCTGTGTGCGGTCAAGGTGCAGACGCTCACCCTTCTCCAACCGCAGCGCCGGGCAGCGGCGCAGGACGAAATACAGCAGGTACAACCCCACCGCCAGCTCCGCAAGGCCAGTGCCCAGGGCGGCGCCCGCCGTGCCCAGTCCCGCGCCGGGCAGGGATAGTGCGCCCAGCCGGATGGTACCGGTGGGGAAAATAAGCAGGGTGTTGAACACCACATCCAGCGCACACATGAGCACCATGCAGACACCAGGCGTGCGCATATTGCCGGTGGCCTGCAGCTGTCCCGCCGCCACGTTGTCCAGCTGGAGGGCGGGCAGAAACAGACTGTACACCAGGAAATAGGCAGAGGCATCCCGCCAGATCTCCTGCTCCGCCCGCAGCAGCCGGGGCAGCGGCGCAGACAGTGCTGCCGCCAGCGCCGCCATGACCACGCTGAAGGCCAGGCACAGCACCAGCGCCTGCTTGAGGATGTTGCGCGCCTCGGCCAGGCGGCCGCCGCCCACCCGCTGCGCCGTCAGCACGTTGAAGCCCATAGCTGCCGCGTAGGACAGCCCTCCGAACAGCCAGGTGGTGGAGGCCACCAGCCCCACTGCCGCCGACTGGGACGCGCCCAGGCGGCCCACCATGGCCGCGTCGATATATTGCATGATAATAGTGGCCAGCTGTGCCATGATGGCCGGCCAGCTGAGCTGCAGCGTCAGGCTGATCTGCTGCCGGGTGGACAGCGGCGCACCGCTGCGCAGCAACGCCAGATGATCCGTTTTCAAGGGTGTCCCTCCATAGAACTTGTTTTTTCACTGTACCATCGATTGACAAGGACAAACAAGTCCTTGTCAATCGATGGTACCACGGACGCGCGCTTTTCGCAACCCCGGCGTGGCGGAGCACCGTGATATACAGCATATAAATGTGCGGGGACAGTCCGTTGTCCGGGCGTCCAATACCCGGCCGGGCTTGTTCAGGCCGCGCAATATGGTACAATGCCCGTAAAGAATATCGGCGGGACCGTATCCCGCGAAAAGAGGACAATATGGAGTATCGTGTTCTGCCCCACGGCGGGGAGAAGGTCAGCGCCATCGGCACGCAGCCGGAGGAGTTCGCCGCCATGATCACCGACCGCCTGCAGCTTGAGCTGCGGAATAACTGAACTGACAGACCGGCCCCACGGCATAGCCGTTGGGCCGGTTTTACTTTACTGGCACATCAGAAACGCTTTCAGCGCCAGCTGGAAGGTCAGCATTTGCTCACTGTCGTTATAGTTCAGATCCAATATCTCGGCAATACGGTCCAGCCGGTACAGCAGCGTGTTCCGGTGGATAAACAGCGCCTTGGAGGTCTTTACGGAGTTCTGACAGTTGTTGAAATAGGTTTCCAGCGTGTACAGCAGCTGGGTATTGTGTTCCTCGTCGTACGCCAGCAGCGGCTTGATCCGCTGGATCAGCGCCAGTTTCGCATTGGGTGAGTCATAGATGAGCTCGCAGAGAATATACCGGCGGTAAGTGGCAATACGCTCGTCGCATATCCTGCTGGCCAGATCCACCGTGCGGAGCGCCTGGGAATAGCTGCGGCAGAATTCCGCAAGCGAGGGCACAGGGTCACCGATGCCGAAGATCACACCCCGATCCTGCCCCTTAGCGCTGAGCATCTTCATCAGGTCCCCGCAGTACTCCCGCACCAGCGCCACCTGCTCATACACGGGCAGGCTCTCGCTCTGCTGCAGCACAAGGATCACGTTGTTGTACTTGGCGAAAGCATAGCTGATATTCCCGGACAGCATCTCCCACTTGTCCGCCAACTGGCTGCGCAGCAGGGCGCTGGTGCCCAGCCATTCTGACGTCTGCAGCAGCCGGTTCTGCTCGGTGAAGGAGATCAGCGCACAGATATAGGGCGAATACAGCGGGATATTGCAGTAGTTGGCGGATTTGACGATCTCGCCGTAGGACAAAGCTCCCTCCGTCACCAGGCCGTCCAGGAAGTGGCTGATCTCCCTCCTGGAGGATGAACCCCCGCGCTTTTTGATCAGCACCAGCGTACAGGCGGCGGCAATACGTCGGTACAATGTGTTCTCATTCTCGGTCAGCGGCGCATTGGCGGGGCGGATCGCGCCCAGATACCCCATGATCTCCTGCTCGGAGTGGATGGGATAGATGTGCACGCACTTGTCCTCCTGCTGTAAGGGATAGATCCCGGCGGACAGACCTGCTGTCCGCAGTTTTTCTACCTCCTTGACGCGCTCCGGCACGGAGAACAGCACCTGCCCCACAGCCAGTTCTTCCCGCAGCCCCGGCTGCAGCATCTGGGAAACGCACTGTATCTTCCGGCTCGGTGTCATATACAGCAGCGGCACGTGCAGCAGCGGGGCGCACTTTTTCAGCAGATATTCCACCTCCGCGTGTCCCTGCAGCACATCAAACATGGCCTGATACACCATCTGCAGCGCCTGTTCCTCGTTGATGCCGTAAACATATTTGCTGACGGCTTCACTGATCTCGGATAGGGAGGTGTGGTAGGGAATACGCATCAGCGGGAAGTGCAGCTCATCGGCCAGCTGCAGCATAGCGGGCGGTATCTCATGAAAATACCGTTTCATTTTAATAACAAGGCCGCCGGAGCCGCTGTCGGCCAGGTCCCGCAGTACCTTCTCCTGCTTTACCGGGTCGTCCAGCAAAAAGTAACCCGTAGTCAGCATGATCTCCCCGGCACGCATCCAATTGACCATCTCCGGGTTATCGAACATCACTGCGCCGGATATGGTGCGCGCCAGGCCGTCCGCACCGGCGGCCACCTCCACCACCCGCAGCTCATTCTGTTTCAAAAGCTCCCGCAGCGTCATAAGTACGCCTCCCTTCGGCAAAACACCAAAACACCCCCTATTTTGATGATACCATTATACCCCATAAGTGTAAACCGCCTTTTGTGCAGACGCACAAAAAACCGGGCGCGAATTTGTGCCGTGCGGCGGGCATGGCCGAGGAAATCGTGCTACCCTATAGGTGAAAATACTTCAGACCGCAAAAGAGGGAGCACATGAAAATTACTGTTCTGACCTGGTGCGTCAGCTTTTTACCTATACTGCTGCTGATTATGCTGCTGGCGGTTTTCCGCGTATCTACCGCCCGCGCCGCAGGTGTGACACTGCTGCTGACCGTACTGTCCGCCTTAGTAGTGTACAAAGCGGACATACAGCTGGTACTGTTCGAGAGTCTGAAAGGCGTGTGGAGCACAGCCACCATCCTATATATCATCTTCCCCGCGCTGCTGCTGTACGAGCTCATCGCCGCCTCCGGCGCCATAGATGTAATGAACGACACCATGCGGCAGCTGAGTCCCCACGAGCTGTTCCGCATCCTGACAGTAGGTTGGGTATTCGTGGGATTTCTGCAGGGTATCACCGGCTTTGGCGTTCCGGTCGCCATATGCGTCCCCATGCTGGTGGCGCTGGGCGTCCGTCCTACCATGGCGGTCATCATCGCCCTGCTGGGCCAAGCCTGGGGCAACACCTTCGGCACGCTGGCTGTGGCCTGGGACGTGTTGGTGCAGATCTCCGGCATCACCGGCACGGAGCTGCATCTGACTGCCCGCTACACCGCCTTGCTTCTGTGGATACTGAACCTGGCCGCTGGCGCATTGATCTGCTGGCTGTATGACCGGGGCCGCGGGCTGCGGCAGGGCGCTGTGTTTGTCCTTGTGATCTCCCTGATACACGGCGGCGGCGAGCTGCTGGTCGCACAGTACAACGCCTCCATCGCGGCCTTTATCCCCGCCACCGTGGCTATGGCCGCCATACTCCCCCTGTCCCGTCTGCCCATGTACCGCAGAGCATACGCCTGTGAAGGCAGCCCCATGATGGTACGCCGGACCTCCGCGACAGGCGCGGAAAAGCCTCGCGGTGCCGTCTGGCTGTACTTTGCCCCCTATATGGTGCTGATCCTTGTTACCGTAGTACTTCTGGTGATCCCTTCCGTCCACGAGGCGCTGAGCCGCTGGAGCGTGGGGTTCGCTTTCCCCGAGACCCGCACCGCCTACGGCATCGTCAATGCTGCCACGGCCAAGTACTCTCCCTTCCACCCGCTGGTGGATTCCGGTACCGTACTGCTGCTGACCTGTATCATCAGCTACGCCCTGCTCCATGGCCGCGGCCTGCTGGAGCGTTCACAGCTCCGCGTCATGCTGTCACGGACGCTGCAGAAAACAAGACCCGTAGCTGTGTCCCTGATCCTGCTGCTGATCATCTCCAAGCTCATGAGCGGCAGCGGCCAGACGCTGGTGCTGGCGCAGGGCATCACCCACGTCATGGGTCGGTGGTACGCGCTGCTGGCCGGCGTGCTGGGTGTGATAGGCTCCTTTGTCACCGGCAGCAACATGTCCTCCAACATCCTGTTCACCGATGTACAGGTGAATGCAGCCGCCGACCTCGGCGTCAGCAGCAGCCCCCTGCTGGCGGCGCAGACCGCCGGCGCCTCCGCCGGCAGTATGATCTCCCCCAGCAAGATCATCCTGGGCACCACAGCCGGCGGCGTACCTGGCGAAGAGGGCACGGTACTGCGCTTCACGCTGCTGACGGCAGCGATCCTCACTTTGGTCACTGGGGTGATCTGCTGGATCATCCTGTAATAAGAAAGGAGAGCAAATCGTGAAAACTTTGTTCCGCAATGGCAGCATCCACACCATGAACGGCACAGAGGTCGTTCATTCCCTGCTGGTGGAGGACGGCCGCATTCTGGATGTGAACTGCGATGTCCCCGCTGGCGAGTGTCAGGTGGTGGACCTGCACGGGAAGACCGTGCTGCCCGGCTTCCACGACAGCCACGAGCACTTCCTCTGCTATGCCACGGATAAGGAGAAGATTAACTTCTTCGGTATCCGCTCCCTGGAGGAAATGGCCGAGCGCACCCGCCGGTACATCGCCGACCGCGGCATCAAAAAGGGCGAATGGATCCAGGGCGGCGGTTGGAACGAAAATGAGTTCGACGTGCCTGTGCTGCCCTCCCGGCAGGATCTGGACAAGTTCTGCCCGGACAACCCCGCCATCTTTACCCGTACCTGCTGCAGCGTGGCCGTGGCCAACACCGCCGCGCTGAAGGCCGCCGGCATTTTTGATGATATTCCTACGCTGCAGGACGGTCACATCGTGGTGGATGAAAACGGCGTCCCCACCGGCATGCTCCACGAGCGCGCCCGGCACCTGGTCTATGACATCCTGACCAAGTACACCAAGGAACAGCTGAAGCAGTTCATCCTGGACTATCAGAAGGATCTGCTGTCCACCGGTCTGACCACCGTACAGACCGACGACTTCAAGCTGTGGGACGCCACTATCGATGACATTCTGGCCGCCTATGAGGAACTGGACAAAGAGGGCAAGCTGAACGTGCGCTTCATCCAGCAGCTCCGCCTCATCACCGACGCGCAGCTGGAGGACTACCTCCACCGCCACAGCGGCCGCACCGGCGACGGCAGCGAGTTCTTCAAGATCGGTGCCTTCAAGCTGCTGCCCGACGGTTCCCTGGGCGGAAAGACCGCCGCGCTGCGTGAGCCCTATGAGGGCGACCCGGAAAATAAGGGCATCTTCGTCTATGACGAGAAGGTGTTCTATGACCTGCTGGAAAAAGCCTACCGCAACGGCCTGCAGCTGGCCATCCATGCCATCGGTGACTATACCATGGACGTGATTTTGGACTGCTATGAAAAGATCGCCGCCAAGTACCCCAAGCCCGATCCTCGGTTCCGCATCATCCACTGTCAGATCACCAGCGAAGATATTTTGGACCGCTTCGCCCGCAACGGCGTTTTGGCGGACATCCAGCCCCTGTTCATCCGTGCGGATATGGAGATCGCCGAGGAACTGCTGGGCAAGGAACGTGTCTCCACCTCCTACGCCTGGAAGACCATGCTGGACAAGGGCATCCACGTTTCCGGCAGCTCCGACGCCCCTGTGGAATCCTTCGACCCCATCCTGGCTATCCACTGCGCCGTCACCTCTCAGAATTTGGATGGACAGCCTGCGGGCGGCTGGCTGCCGCAGCAGAAGCTGACCGTGCAGGAGGCCGTGGCGCTGTACACCACCGGCTCCGCCTACACCAGCTACGAGGAAAACGTCAAGGGCAAGCTATGCCCCGACTATCTGGCGGACTTCATCGTCCTGTCCCAGGACATCTTCTCCGTCCCGGAGAATGAGATCGTCAACACCAAAGTTGAGCAAACCTACTTGGGAGGTAAGTTGGTATATTCCCGTTGACATCCCCTTTCCCACGCATCAGAATAAGACGATACAAGAGAGGAGAGAATCATGAAAAAGAAAAGAAATCTAATCGGTGTATGCCTGGTGGCCGTTCTCATGCTCGCTCTGACCGTTATCGGCTATGCTGCCGGTGACGGCGAAGCGGCACCGGAGTACGGCGCATGGTGCCTGGTCCCCCCGCTGGTCACCATCGTCCTGGCCTTCGTTACCAAGCAGACCATCATCTCCATGTTCATCGGCATCTGGGTAGGTGCCACCATCATCCATCACTTTAACCCCATCGACGGCCTGATCGGCAGCTTCACTGGGTACCTGGTGCCCTCTATTGCCGACAGCTGGAACGCGGGCATGCTGATCATCATGGCGCTCATTGGCGGTTTCATGTATATGCTCAGCGCCTGCGGTGGCGCGGAGGCCTTCGGCCGCTGGGCCGAGAAGGTGGCTAACAACCGCAAAAAGAGCCAGCTGCTGGCCTGGATCGCCCCCTTCGTATTCATCTTCAATCAGGGCTGCCTGCTGGTGGGCGTCATCATGCGTCCCGTCACCGACAAGACCCATATCTCTCGCGTAAAGCTGGCCTACATCACCGATGCCATGGGCGCACCGCTGGTCTCTATGTCCCCCATCAGTGATAACGGCGTGTACCTGGTGGGTCTGCTGGCCGCCGAGATCGCCGCCCTGAACCTCACCGGCGTGGGTGCCTACGACCTGTATTTCGGCATGTTCCAGTTCAACCTGTACGGTGTGTTCTCCGTCATCACCGTCCTGCTGGTCATCCTGTTCGGTCTGGATGTCGGCCCCATGTACAAGGCCGAGAAGCTGGCTATCGAGACCGGCAAGACCTACAGCGACACCGACAACCTGATCGCCACTCCCCCCGAGACCGACTTCGCCGAGGACTGCAAGCTGAGCATGGCCAACTTCCTGGCCCCCATGATCACTCTGATCCTCACCATCTTCGCCGTGGTGTTCTACACTGGCCAGATCTGGGTCAACGGCTTCATTGGCTGCTTCGGCCACGCCAATATCCAGATGGCCATCGCCATGTGCTTCCTCACCGGCTCTATCGCCGCCGGAATCGTGGGCATTAAGTCAAAGCTCATTACCCTGGGCGGTGCCATTGACAAGTGGACGAAGGGTGCGGCCAGCATGATGCAGGTCATTATGATCCTCGTGTGTGCGTGGAGCATCAGCGGTCTGACCAAGTCCATGAACATTGGCCAGTTCCTCACCGGCGTGGTGCAGGATTCTATCCCCGCGGCGCTGATCCCCGCCATCCTGTTCCTGATCGGCGTGGTGGTGTCCTTCGCCACCGGCAGCTCCTGGGGCGTCTGGGCCCTGGGTATGCCCATCGCCCTGCCCATGGCCAACGCAATGGGTATCCCCCTGACTCTGGCTATCGGCGCGGTCGTTTCTGGCGGTCTGTTCGGTGACCACTGCTCCCCCATCTCCGACACCACCATCCAGTCCTCCACCAGCGCCTGCTGCGACCATCTGCAGCACGTAAAGACCCAACTGCCCTATGCCTTGACGGTTGGTATCTCCTCCCTGATCGGCTTCCTGCTCGCCGGACTGGTGGCTCCCGTGCTGGCTCTGCCCGTGACCCTGGTGTGCATCATTGCCGCCCTGTTGGTCATGAAGAACATCTCCCGTAAACAGGCCGCTGTGGCTGCCTGAGTGATCTCCCTTACCTCCCCTCAAAAAGGAAACCGCCCACCGGGCGGTTTCCTTTTTGCTCTCCGGCCGCAAAAGGACCGTCCAACGTCCGGCTGGCTTTATGTACATCGGAGCCCTTGCTTTTTGGCAAAATGCAGACTATACTAAGGGCGAAAAGCTGAAACGCACCTGTGGAGAGGAGGCAGCATAGATGAGGGAGATGTGTCAGACTTTCGGCATAACAGCGCTCGGCGAGACCGTGGAAAGCTGGACACTGGAAAATGAGTTTCTGACAGCGGAAGTACTTACCTACGGCGCGGCGCTGCGGCGGCTGGTATTCGGCGGCGTGGATGTGGTGCTGGGGTACGACACATTGTCGGAATACGAGCGAAACGACGGCTATGTCGGCGCGACAGTGGGCCGGGTGTGCAACCGAAACGGCGGGGCGTCCTTCGGACTGAACGGCAAGACGTACCCACTGGCGAAAAACGACGGAGAGAACCATCTCCACGGCGGCGTGCGGGGATTTGACAAATACATCTGGGCGGCGGAGCCGCTGGCGGACGGCCTGCGGCTGCACCGTCTGTCGCCTGACGGGGAGGAGGGGTATCCCGGAACGTTGGCGGTGTCGGTGACGTATCGGCTGGCCGGCGCGGCGCTGCGGATCGAATACGAGGCGGAAAGTGACGCCGACACCCTGTGCAGCCTGACCAACCACAGCTATTTCAACCTGAACGGCGGCGGTACGGCTATGGCGCATACGCTGGCACTGGCGGCGGAGAGGTATCTGGAGACGTCTCCCGGCTGCCTGCCCACGGGGCGGGCGCTGTCGGTGGCGGGGACGCCCTTTGACTTCCGCGCAGCTAAGGCTGTCGGCCGGGACATCGATACGGCGGCGGAGCAGCTGCGGCTGGTGAACGGCTATGACCACCATTTCTGCGTGGACGGGGCCGGTCTGCGCCGTGCGGCGGTGCTGCGGGGCGACAGCAGCGGCATCGCCATGACGATGGACACCACCTCTCCCGGTGTGCAGCTGTATACGGCCAACTGGCTGTCCCGGCGCGGCGGAAAGAATGGGGCGGTATATGAGCCCCGCTGCGCCGTGTGTCTTGAGCCGCAGTTCCCGCCGGACGCGGTACATCACCCGGACTTTCCGCAGCCGCTGCTGCGGCGGGGCGAAGTATACCGGCACTGCACGGTATACTCCTTTTCAAAATAACAACACATCCCCCGCGCAGTGTATCTGCGCGGGGGATGTGTTGTTATTATTGCGCTCAGCCCATGACCACGCGTACCCGCACCTCTGTGCCGGGTGCGGCCGGGGGAAGCACATTCCCGGTGATGGGTGTTCCATCCACGGCGATGGAAGCGATTCCCTTTTCTACGTGGTGAGGATTCTCCACAGTGATGCGGTAGACTGCACCGCGGTAGCGGCGCTTGACGGTATAGCCTGCCCATCCCGCGGGAATGCAGGGGGCGACAGCAAGACCGTCCAGCGTGGGCTGTATGCCGAGAATGGCCTGCGAGATGCTGACGAACGTCCAGGCTGCCGTGCCGGTGAGCCAGCTGTTCTTGCCCTCGCCGAAGGTGGGCTCGTCCAGAATGGTCCGGTCGCCCGTCTCGCGGAGGTAGGCGTCTGTTCCGGCAATGAGCCACAGCGGGTCGTCGTTAAAGCCGCTGCCCACAGCCAGGTTGCCCTTCCTGGTCAGGGGCTGGTACTGGTGATAGGCGCTGCCGTCGGGGAACTGGGTGGCGGCGATGTCCAGGATACGTTCCCTTGCCCACTGGGGGATCATGTGGACGAAGCCCAGCAGGTCCTGACAGGAGTCACGGAAGCCCATGCCCCGGCCCAGCAGCAGGGTTTGGGATGCGCCGGGGGCCAGCGTCAGCGTGAACTGCATGGCGCCTACCGGCGCCCAGCCGTGAGCCGCGCTGCCGGTGCAGGCACCGTTTTTTACCGCCTGGGGCTTTATCCTGGCGGTGATGATGGTGCCCACGCAGGTGTTCGCCATCGGCTATTACAAGTTTATGATACAGCTGAAGCTGATCGACACCTACTGGCCGCTGATCATCCCGGCCATCACCACGCCGGTGGTGGTGTTCATCATGTATTTCCTCCTTTCCCGTTACATCGTGGAGCGCGTGTCGCTGGGAAGCGTCAAGTGATGAGCCGTACCGTATTTCCGCCTTCCAAATGTCCAAATGGATACCTACAAAAGAGCCGCTTATTCCGGTTTGGGAATAAGCGGCTCTCGGCCTTTTCACGCGCGATGAATTTTCAGCGCGCCCCGGTGTTCTCTGTGCTCATATCCGGATGTCCCCGTCAGCGGCCTGCGCCTGCCGAAGCAGCGGCGTGCAGGCATCCAGAAATTTCCGTACCTGCTGCGGGCACCGCCCGATATACAGCCGCGGCTCCATCAGTTGCTCCAGCTCCGACCGGCTCAGTCCGAAGACCGGATCGCCTGCCAGCCGGTCCAGCAGGTCGCAGGGCAGACCTTCCTTCATGCGCTTTGTTGCTGCCATAGAGTGTCTCCGAATGACCTCGTGCAGCTGCTGCCGGTCGCCGCCCCGCTTCACCGCCTCCATCATCAGGTCCTCCGTGGCCAGGAACGGCAGATATTCCCGCAGGGTGCGATTTACGATCGCCTCGTTGACGTGCAGACCCGCCGTCACGTTCTGGCACAGCCGCAGTACTGCGTCGATGCACAAAAAGCCCTCCGGCATGGCGATGCGCCGGTTGGCGGAGTCGTCCAGCGTTCGTTCCAGCCACTGGACGGAAGCGGTCATAGGCGCGTTCATAGCGTCGGCTATCATATAGCGGCTGAGAGAGCAGATGCGTTCACACCGCATGGGATTGCGCTTATAGGCCATGGCGGACGAGCCGATCTGATCCGCCTCGAAGGGTTCCTCCAACTGCCGGTCATGCTGCAGAAGGCGGATATCATTAGCCATGCGATAGGCGCTCTGGGCGATGCCGCTGAGACAGCCGAGGATGCGGCTGTCCGTCTTCCGGGGATAGGTCTGTCCGCATACCGGGAAGCAGGCGGAAAAGCCGAACTCCGCCGCGATGCGGCGGTTCATCTCGTCGATCTTTGCCTCATCGCCGTCAAACAGGTCCATGAAGCTGGCCTCTGTGCCCGTGGTGCCCCGGCAGCCCAAGAACCGCAGTGCGGACAGTACATGGTCCAGCTCCTCCACGTCAGCGAGAAAGTCCTGCATCCACAGGACAGCGCGTTTGCCCACGGTCACGGGCTGTGCCGGCTGGTAGTGTGTATAGCCCAGGGCGGGCGTGTCGGCATATTTTTTCGCGAAGGCCGCCAGGTTGTTCAATACGGTCAGCACCTGTGCGCGCAGATAGACAAGGCCATCCCGGTACAGGATCAGGTCGGCGTTGTCGGTCACATAGCAGCTGGTGGCCCCCAGATGGAGGATCCCCGCCGCCGACGGCGCCGCTTTGCCGTAGGCGTATATGTGTGCCATCACATCGTGGCGTACCTCCCGCTCCCGTTGGGCGGCCGCATCATAGTCGATGTCGGTGATATGCGCCTCCAGCTCGGCGACCTGCGCTTCGGTGATGGGCAGACCTAACTGGCACTGGGCGCGGGCCAGCGCCGTCCACAGCCGCCGCCAGGTCTGATAGCGGCTGTCGTCGGAAAACAGGTGCAGCATATAGTCCGAGGCATAGCGGGATGCCAGCGGGGAGCTGTACATATCGTGAGACATAACGGTCCTCCTTGCTTATCGGATGATCAGGCTCTCTCGCTCGGCACCCACGGAGACATACCCGATATGGCAGCCGATGGCCTGCTCCACATACTCCACATAGTCCCGCGCCGCCTGGGGCATATCCGCCCATGTACGCACGCCGGAGATATCGCAGCCCCAGCCCGGGAGGTATTCCATGACAGGCTTGGCCCTCTCCAGCACGGCAGGGAAGGGGAATTCGTGGGTGATCTCGCCGTCGAGCTCATAGGCGGCGCAGACGGGAATCTCGTCCATGTAGCTGAGGATATCCAGCTTGGTCAGCGCGATATTCGTCGCGCCCTGTACCTCCACGCCATAGCGTGTGGCCACCAGGTCAATGGGGCCTACCCGGCGGGGGCGGCCCGTCTTGGCGCCATACTCCGCGCCGGCCTCCCGCAGCTTTTCCGCGTCGGCACCGAACCACTCGCAGGTGAACGGTCCCTCGCCCACGCAGGAGGAATATGCCTTCACCACGCCCACCACTTCGTCGATCTTTGCCGTGGGCAGCCCCGCGCCGATAGGCGCGTAAGCGGCGATGGTGTTGGAGGAGGTGGTATAGGGATAGATACCGTAGTCCAGGTCGCGCAGCGCGCCAAGCTGTCCCTCGAACAGAATGGCCTTGCCCTCTGCCTGCGCCTGCCGCAGATACCGCCCGGTGTCCGCTACATAGGGCCGGACCTGCGCGGCATACGTCTCCAGCCACGCGGTCATCTCCGCCATGGTATAGCCCTTGGCGCCATAGACCTTCTGCAATATCAGATTTTTCCACTCCAGCAGGTCCTGCAAGTGCGCCATCAGGCGATCGGGATACAGCAGTTCACCGGCCTGAATGGTCTTTTTCTGGTACTTATCGGAGTAGAACGGCGCGATGCCCTGCTTGGTGGAGCCGTACTGCTTGTCCTTGAGCCGCGCCTCCTCCAGCGCGTCCAGCTCCCGGTGCCACGGCAGCAGCAGGGAGGCCCGGTGGCTGACCATCAGGTTTTTCGGGGAGATGCTGACGCCCGCCGCGCGGATCGTCTTCATCTCCGTCACCAGGTTTTCGCAGTCCAGCGCCACGCCGTTGCCCAGGATATTCATCACGCCGGGGCGGAACACGCCGGAGGGGAGCAGGTGCAGGGCGAATTTGCCCATATCGTTGATAACGGTGTGCCCGGCGTTGCCGCCGCCCTGATACCGCACCACCACATCGTACTGCCCTGTCAGATAGTCCACCATGCGGCCTTTTCCCTCGTCGCCCCAGTTGATACCTACGATCGCACAATTTGCCATATTCGCTGCCTCCGTTCCGTGTTATTTTCAAACGACGGTTCATTATACGCGCAGCAAGATAATAAGTAAAACATCGATTCAATATATGGCGTATAAGCGAATTTAATAGCAAAGCGCACCCAGCACAACTGTACTGCGCCGGATCAAAAGCTGAAAAGCACACCCCATTGGGGTGTGCCTTTCGCATTTACTCTTGCAGGAGCTGTTCCAGCGCGGCCATCCGCAGGCATACGCAGAATACCTCCATGGCCTTCTCCAGATCCTCCACCGGCGGCAGGGAAGGCGCGATGCGGATGTTGCTGTCCTGCGGGTCGACGCCATAGGGGAAGGTAGCGCCCGCGCCAGTCATGGTCACGCCGGCCTCCTTGCACAGCGCCAGCGTTCGTTTGGCCAGCCCCGGCAGGGTGTTCACGGATACGAAATAGCCTCCGGTGGGCTTTTGCCACGCGGCGATGCCCAGCGGTGCGATCTCCCGCTCCAGGCAGCGCAGCACGCACCGGAACTTAGGCCGCAGTATGGCAGCGTGCTGCTGCATCAGCGCCAGCGTGTGTGCCTTATCCTGCAAAAACAGTACGTGGCGCAGTTGGTTGACCTTGTCGTAGGAGATCATTTGGATATCCATCAGTTTTTCCATATACGCCAGATTAGCCGTCGACGCGGCCATGACGGATATGCCCGCGCCGGGCAGGGTGATCTTGGAGGTGGAGGCGTACTCGAACACCATGTCCGGGTTCCCCGCCTCGCGGCAGAGGGTCAGTATGTCGTCAAAGGGCACGAACGGCCCCTCGAACTCGTGCACGCAGTAGGCGTTGTCCCACATCAGCAGGAAGTCCGGCGCCGCGGGCTTCAGTGCGGCGATACGCCGCACTGTTTCGGCGGAGTACACGATGCCGTCCGGATTGGAGTATTTGGGTACGCACCACATACCCTTCACGGCGGGATCCCGCACCAGCGTCTCTACCAGGTCCATGTCCGGGCCGGTGGGCGTCATGGGCACGGTGATCATCTCCGCGCCGAAGGATTCTGTGATTTTGAAATGCCGGTCATAGCCGGGAGCCGGGCACAGCCATTTTACCTTGTCTAGCCGGCTCCAGGGTGCTTCGCTGTGGAGCAGTCCGTGGGTATATGCCTTGGCGATGGTGTCATACATCAGCGTCAGCGAGGCGCTGCCGCCAATGAAACATTCCTCCGCCCGGCAGCCCAGCAGCTCCGCGAACAGTTTTTTGGCACTGGGCAGACCGGACAGCTGCCCGTAGTTGCGGACATCCATGCCGTCCGCCTGGCACTGCACAGGGTCGTGCAGTATGGTCAATATGTCGGATACGGCGTCCAGCTGCGCCTTGCCGGGCTTGCCCCGCGCCATATTCAGCGCCAGCCCCAGTTCACGCAGGGCGTCGAACCGGGCGGAGACCTCTGCGTATTCCCGGCGCAGTGCCTCCGGGGAGAGGGAACGATAAGCGGTCGTCATGATCGTTACTCCTTACTCATTTTACTCATTACTCATTGTTTGTGTGCTGCACCGCACAGTTCGCGGACAGAGGCGATGCCATTGCGGTGCAGATAGGAATCAAGGTCATGGATGATGTTATGCATGGTCATGGGATCGTTGAAATTACAGGAGCCCACCTGTACGGCGGAAGCTCCGGCCATCAGGTATTCCACCGCGTCTCGCCATGAGGCAATGCCGCCGCAGGCGATGATCGGAATGTGCACGGTCTCATAGGCCTGCCACACCAGAAACATATTCATGGGTTTTACCGCCGGGCCGGACATACCGCCGGACAGATTTCCCAGGTAGGGTCGCCGTTTTTGTATGTCGATGGTCATAGCCCGGAAGGTGTTGGACAGCGTCAGCGCGTCCGCGCCGGCGTCCTCCGCCGCCCGGCAGCTTACCCGGATATCCGTCACATTGGGGGACAGCTTTGCGTACAGAGGCAGGGTGGTGCGCTGCCGCGTCTGACGTACCGTGTCGTACAGCAGCTGCGGGTCGGAGGAGAAAGGGAGTCCGCTGCCCACGTTGGGACAGGACAGGTTCATTTCCAGGGCGGCGATCCGGGGATCGTCGCCTACCAGTTCCGCGATCTCGGCGTAGTGCACCGGCTCGGAGCCGGAGATGCTCAGGATGACCTGGGTGCCGATGTTCTCATACCGGGGCAATTCGTCCCGCAGAAAGGCCTCGATACCCACGGAGGGGATGCCCACACAGTTGAGCATTCCGCCGCAGACCTCGGCGATGCGGGGGCCGGGATTGCCGGGCCGCCGCAGGCGGTGAACGCTCTTGATCATAACCGCGCCCAGCTCACTGACGGGGAAGCAGTCGGCATTGTTTTCAAAATAATCATAGGTGCCGGAGGCGGGCATGACGGGGTTTTTGAACACCGCGCCGCCCAGCTCCACGGATAGATCAGTCAGGTAACTCACAACGGTGCAAAGGCGCGGCGAGAGGTGTACGCGCCTTCTCCTTTCCAGTGTATTTTGCGCGTCAGACAACTGATGTCCGCCGTAGGCGTCGGTACAGGACCAGTGCTACGATCAGGGAGATCAGGTCTACGACAGGCTGCACCAGCGCGCAGCCATACAGGGGGTATAGGCGGTCCAGCAGAAGCAGCAGCGGGATATCCAGCGAGCCCTTCCGCAGGATGGAGCAGATCAGGGATTCCCTGGTGCGTCCCATCGCCTGGAACTGTGTGATCATGGGGTGGCATATGGCCACAAAGGGCATACACAGCACCATTCTGCGTAAAAAGGCGGCGGCGTAAGCCACGGTCATGTCATCCTGGATGAACAGCCGCGCCAGCTGCGGCGCGAACAACTCAAACACGATAACGCACGCCAGCGAGAAGCCCACGGTGATGCTGACGCCGAAGACAAAGCCCTGCCGCTGCCGTTCCCGGTCGCCGGAGGCATAGTTGTAGGACAGGAAGGGCAGCAGCCCCGCCGAGGTGCCCAGCGAAAAGTACAGCGGCAGATTGTCCAGCTTTTTCACGATACCGTAGGCCGCTACGGCCTCTACCGCGTATTTGGATACGAATAGGGACAGCACCGCTAACGACACCACCGTCAGCGCGTACTGCAGCGCGGAGGGAAAACCAATGGACAGTATCTCCCGGATATAAACGCCGGTACGCTTCAGATGGCATGGCCGCAGGGACAGCACCGTGCTGCTCCGCCGCAGCAGACACAGCAGAAAGAACAGCGTGCCTGCCGTGTTGGATATGGCGGTGGCCAGTCCAGCGCCGGCCGCGCCCATATTCATATACTGCGGCAGAATGAAAAACGGGTCCAACACGATGTTCAGCACGCCGCCCAGCGTCACGCCGGCGAAGGCCAGCGCGGCCCGGCCTTCGGCACGCAGCAGATTGGACAGCAGCAGGTTCAGTATCGTGCCCGCGCCGCCCCACAGCAGCGTCCAGCGGGCGTAGGCCGCGGCCACGGGATATACCTCCGCGTCCGCGCCGCAAAGAGAGAGCAGCGGGTGCAGAAACGACCCGCACAGCAGGCTGAATACCGCCGCGCTGGCCAGGCTCAGCCAGAAGGCGATGGCGGAGATGCGCCGTGCGCCGTCCATATCCCTGCGCCCCAGTGCGTGAGACACAGCGCTGGCGCCGCCGATGCCGAAGAGGTTACTCACGGCAGTCATCATCAGAAAGGGGGGATAGGCTACCGTAACGGCGGCTGTCTGTATGGGTGCATTCAGCAGGCCCACAAAAAACGTGTCCGCCAGGTTGTACAGCAGCGCCACCATCTGTCCGGCGACGGTGGGCAGCATTTGCTGTAATACCGCCCGCCGGACGGGGGCTTTCTCGAAGATATAGATGCGTTTTTCCGTGGAAGACAAGGCGGCTTCCCCCTTTACCGGTGTGCTGCTATGCGATGTGCGTTCCATTATAGCACACGGTCCACGTCAAAAACAGGGCCGCTTTTGCATACACGGACGTAGGATGCTTCACCGCTGTCCTTGTCGTGGGCGGTGCAGGTGCAGCCCTTGCATGCGCCCACACCGCAGGCCATGTGCTCCTCCAGAGACACATAGGCCGGGAATCCGTGTTGTGCGTGCAGCTGCTTCATGTGAGCAGCCAGACGATTGGAGCCGCAGGAATAAGCGGCGTCAAAGGGCAGCTGCGCCGCGTCTGCGGCAAAGGCGTCGGTAATGCGCTCATTCGGCGCGGTGGTGGTCCTTACCACGGCGCCCAGCGTGCGGAACAGCTCCTGGTGGAACAGATCGTCCTCACTCTTGGCGCTGAGATAGGCATAGACCTCCGTGCCCTGGGCGCGGAGCTGCTCCACCAGCGGGCGCAGCGGCGCAATGCCGATACCCCGGCCGATGACCGCTGCCCGGCGGCAGCTGCCGTCGATGGGGAAGCCCTTGCCCAGTGGTCCCAGCAGCTCCAGTGTGTCGCCGCCGCGCAGGTGCGACAGCAGCTCCGTTCCCCGCCCCACCACCTTGTACAGGAAGGTCAGTGTCCCCGCCTGCACATCGATATGGTCGATGCTGATGGGCCGCATAAGGAACGGGTCCTGCTCCCGCCAGCTCTTCAGCATGTAGAATTGGCCCGGCGCGCTGGCGGCCGCCATCTCGGGAGCCAGGACCGTCAGTGTCATCACGCCGGGAACGACAATGTCCTGGGAACGGACGGATACAGTGTTGTACATGGTGTCCTCCTTGCAGAAGCTGTGCAGGCGGGATAGCCGCGCCTGCACAGCTTTTGCCGTTGTATTCTGTCAGATCCGGCCGGTGATCAGGCCCAGCAGCGCCATACGCAGGTACATACCGTTGTGTGCCTGGCGGAAATAGGCCGCGCCGGGGTAGCTGTCCACCTCTGTGGCGATTTCATCCACACGGGGCAGCGGGTGCATGATGGTGATATCCTTCTTGGCGCACTTCAGCAGCTCGTTGTTGACGATATAGCTGCCCTTGCACCGCAGATAGGACTCCTCATCCGGGAAGCGCTCCCGCTGTACGCGGGTGACATACACGAAGTCGGACTGGGAAAGCGCCTCTTTCACATCGGAGGTCTCCACGATGTCGGCGCCCTTGGCGCGCAGGTCGTCAGTGATCTCCTTGGGCATTCTCAGCTCCTCGGGTGAGGCGAAGATCATCCGGTTGCCGAACTGCTGCATGAAGTAGCCCAGGCTGTGTACGGTGCGGCCATACTTCAGGTCGCCCAGGAAGGTGATGGTCTGGCCGCCGATGTGGCCCTTTTCCTTCCGCATGGTATAGATATCCAGCAGCGCCTGTGTGGGGTGCTGGCGGGCACCGTCGCCGCCGTTGATCAGGGGATGCTGCGCGATCTCGGCGGCCTCGATGGCCGAACCGGCCACGGGATGCCGCATAACGATGGCGTCCACATAGCCGTCCACGGTGCGGATGGTGTCCTGCCATGTCTCACCCTTGGACTGGGAGGAGGCGGAGGCACTGCCCAGGTCGATGGTGCTGGCGCCCATGCGCTGAATGGCGGAGTTGAAAGACAGCCGGGTCCGGGTGCTGGGCTCAAAGAACAGCGTGGCCACCAGCATACCTTCCATGTCTTTGATGGCCTCACCGCTTTTTACGCGCTTTTCATAGATCATGGCTGTGTCCATGATGTGGCACAGCTCCTGCGTGGTAAAGTCATAGCCGTTGATAATGTCGCGGCCCTTGAAATTGAAGTCCATGTTCATGTTCCTCCATATGTATATGTATGATTTCCGTTCCGCGGGCCTCTGTCAGCGGAGGGCCCGCCTTTCAGCCGCGTAAGATCACTGGATCTTCGGTGTCTGCCGCTTGCTCAGCGTCACAGCTGTGATGACACAGGCGGCCATCAGCACCACGCCGATCACGTCCGTGAGCGCGCCGGGGATCATCAGCGTAATGGCCGCGCCCACCAGCACAAAGCGCAGGGGCATGGGCATCTTTGCGCCCAGCCAGCCGATCATGCCGCCGGCCAGGGCCACGCAGCCCAGCGAGGCGCTGAGGATAGCCAGCAGGATAGAGCCCAGAGAACCATACAGCAGCAATTCCTGCCCGTACACAAAGATGTAAGGGATCAGGAAGGCCACTGAAGCCAGCTTCATGGCGTAAATGCCCGTTTTCATGGGCGAGCCGCCGGAGATACCGGCCGCCGCGTAGGTAGACAGAGCCACCGGCGGGGTGATGGTGGACATACAGCCGAAGTACAGGATAAACAGGTGTGCGGGCAGGGGATCCGCGCCCAGCTTGATCAGGGCGGGGGCGCCCAGCACCGCCAGCAGCAGATAGGCCGCCGTGGTGGGCAGGCCCATGCCCATGACCAGGGATACCAGCATGGTCATCACCAGCGCGATCATCAGGTTGCCCTGCGACACGGTGACGATCAGACCGGAGAGCTTGATGCCCAGGTTGGTCAGGGAGGTGATGCCCATGATGATACCGGCGCAGGCGCAGGCTGCCACAATGGGGCGCACCTGCTTGGCCACGTCGGTCACCACCGCACCAAAGTCCTTCAGGTGGAAGGCGGTGTCCTTCTTCACATAGCTCAGAGCGATGGTCAGGATGGCGGCATAGGCGCCGGCACGCAGTACGCTGTAACCGCAGATGATGAACACGATCAGCAGCGCGATAGGCAGCAGATAGTAGAAACCGGACTTGAACACCACCCCTACGCGTTCATACTGGGCATTGGGATCGGGGCGCAGGTTCAGCCGCTTGGCCTCAAAGTACACGGCGATACCCACGGCAAAGAAGTACAGCAGCGCGGGCACAGCTGCGGCTTTAGCCACGGTGAAGTAGCTTACGCCGATCATCTCGGCCATCAGGAACGCCACGGAACCCATGACCGGCGGCAGGATCTGCCCGCCGTTGGAGGCCACTGCCTCCACCGCACCGGCGAAGTTCTTGTCATAGCCGTTGGCCTTCATCAGCGGAATGGTGAAGGTGCCGGTGGTCACGACGTTGGATACGCCGCTGCCGGAGATGGTGCCCATCAGGGCGCTGGAGGCCACGGCGGCCAGCGCGGGACCGCCGGTAACGCGCCCGGTGGCGGTCAGTGCCAGGTTCACGAAGAACCGGCCGGCGCCGCTTTTCTCCAGAAACGCGCCGAAGAGAATGAATATAAAGATAAATGTCGCACTGACACTCATTGCCGAACCGAAAACACCCTCGGTACCCAGATACAGGAACGAGATCAGGCGCTTGAATGTAAAGGCCTGGTGGCTCAGCGCACCGGGGATGAGATGGCCAAACAGGCCATAGAGCAGGAAGATCACGGAGATGGTGGGCAGCGCCCAGCCCAGGGACTCATATCCCATGATCAGGATCGCCACCAGCAGCAGCGCGCCGAAGATCATATCCAGCTCAGTGGTGATACCCAAGCGCCCCTGGATCTCCGCATAGTGCAGGCAGATGTAGAAGTTGGAGCCGGCGGAAGCCACCAGCCCGATAAAATTGATGATGATGTGAAAAACTTTCCCCTTCTCCTTGGGGTTTGCCATGTTGAACAGGAAGATGTAGCTGCTCGCCAGACCAAGGTGTATCGCCCGCTGGTATACGGCGGTCAAAACGCCGAACAGTGCAGTGTACGATTGAAACAGGGTCAGCAGAACGGCAATCACAAACGCGATCTTACTCAGTACATCGCTGAATTTTGACTTAGTTGCCATGTTCCGATCCTTTCGTTATTTCCGGAATGTGGGGCCGCACCGGGCGGCGGGCCGAAGCCCGCCGTCCGATGGGACAGGGGGGAAAAGAGAGGGAAGATCAGTCAACAATGCCCATCTCGCGGTAGTACTGCAGGGCACCGGGGTGGATCTCCAGGTTGATGTTGGCAGCGTGGTCCAGGTTGATCTTGGCGGCCATCGCGTGGGAGGTGGAGATCACGTCCAGATTTTCATAGATGCCCTTCACGAACTGATAGGCGGCCTCGTTGCTGAGGCTGCTGTCACAGGCCAGCAGAGTGGGCATGGCCAGGGTGGTGGTGTCCTCGCTGGTGCAGGTGTACAGGTCAGCGGACAGGGTAGCGGTGCTGAAGTAGCTGTGCTGCTCGATCGCGGCCTTCTGATGCTCCTCGTCGATGCTCAGCAGCTTGAAGTCCTTGGTCACGGACAACTCGGTCAGGGCGCTGTTGGGGGCGGCACTGAAGATGAACACGCAGTCCACATCGCCGTTCTTCAGGGCCTCAACGCCCTCGGCGATGCTCAGCTCAGAGCCCTTCACGTCCTTGTCGGTCAGACCATAGGTGCCCAGCACCGTCCAGCCCATGGTGGAGGCGGAGGAGGCGGGGGTGCCCACCACCACGCGCTTGCCGGCCAGATCTGCGATGCTGTTGATGCCGCTGTCAGCCAGCACGGCGATCTCCAGCACGCTGTCATACAGGTTGGCCAGGCCGTACAGCTCATACGCGGGCTCGGACGCGAAAGCATCCTCGGAATGGGTGGCGAAGTACGCGGTGTCGGAGTTCACGAAGCCGACATTGGCTGCGTGGGTGCCCAGCAGACGGGCGTTCTCCACGCCGCCGTTGGTGACCTCGGAGGTGACGAACAGGTTGTTGTCCACGTTGGTCAGGGTGTCAGCGATGCTGACGCCGATGGGGTACCATGCACCGGAGGTGCCGCCGGTAGCGATCACCAGATCGGTGGCCTGTGTCAGCTCCATGCCGGTGGAGGGGTTGCTGTCATCGGTCTTGTCCCCGGTGTCATCCTTCTTCTCGCCGCAGGCGACGAGAGACAGGGCCATGACAAGCGCCAGCAGCAATGCAAATAGCTTTTTCATGTCTTTCTCCTTCGTATTTTTGAATTTATAATCGCCCCATAAGGGGTAATTACCACGCTTGTTTTATACCAGCTTGGCCATCTCCGCCGCTGCGGCGTCAATGGCGTCCACAATGGCGTCGTAGCCTGTGCACCGGCACAGATTGCCCGAGATCGCCCGCCGTATCTTCTCCCGGGAGGGATGCGGGTCCTCGTGCAGCAGCGCCGTGGCGCTCATGATCATGCCGGGCGTGCAGAAGCCGCACTGTACAGCAAAGTGGTCCACAAACGCCTGCTGTAGGGGGCTCAGTGCGCCGTCGTGTCCGGTCAGGCCCTCAATGGTCACCACCCGGCGGCCCTGTACCTGCCCGGCCATGACCATGCAGGAGGTCACCGCCCTGTCGTCCAGCAGCACCGTGCAGGCGCCGCATTCGCCGATGTCGCAGCCCCGTTTGGTGCCGGTCAGGCGGCAGTAGTCCCGCAGCAATGTCAGCAGCGGCACCGTCCCCGGCGCCTCCACGCAGACGGGCGCGCCGTTGAGCGTAAAACCTATCTTCATTGGTCCGCCTCCTCTCGGGTGCGGCGCAGTGTCCGCAGCAGCAGCTCCGGGGCCACCGCCAGCTTGTAGCTGGCCGAGGCCCGCCGCCCGGCGGCCGCCACGATGGCCTGTGTTACCAGCTCTGCCGCCTGCATTTCCGCGGCAGGGGAGGGCTGTTCCCTCAAAAGCAGTGCTTCTGCTGCGTACAGCCGCCGCGGCGTGGGGAATACGGCGCCCAGCGCAAGGCGCAGTCCGGTCAGGCGCTGTCCCTCCCATCTGGCCGCGCAGCAGGCGCTGAGCCGGGAGATGGCCAGCGCATTGCGCCGTCCCACTTTTTCATAGGCCATGCGCCAGCTCGCCTCCGGCGGGGAAAAGCGCAGCGCCTCTATGTATTCGCCGGGACGCAGCAGGGTCTGTCCCGGTCCGGTGATGAAGGTATCCACCGGTATGTCCCGGCAGGTGCCCTCCGTGGCGCTGTACAGCCGCACCTCCGCGTCCAGCATGGCCAGCACCGGCAGGGTGTCCGCTGCGGGGCTCCCATGTGCCACATTGCCGCCGATGGTGCCCAGATTTCGTATCTGAGGGGACCCCACCTGTGATGCGGCAAGGCACAGCACCGGCGCGTACTGCCGCAGCAGCGCGTTTCGTTCTATCTCGGCGAAGGTCGCCGCTGCCCCGACGGACAGCACGCCGTCTTCCGACACGATCCGGTGCAGCGCCGCTGCGCCGGATATATCGATGAACGCCGCCTCACGGTCATTTTCCCGGTTCTGCACCGGCATGATATCCGTGCCGCCGGCAATGCACCGGCTGTCGGGGTATTGTGCCATATAGGCCCGCAGTTCCGCGGGGCTGCCCGCTTGCAGAAACATAGCTACCTCTTTTTCTCGTCCAGTATGGCCCGTACCGTTTCCAGGTCCGCCGGCAGGGTGTCTATCCGTGCGCCCAGCGCCGCGGACATAGCGTTGGTGATGGCCGGCGCCACGATAGAGGTGGCCGGTTCGCCAATGCCGTGTACCAGCAGCGGCGGAACGCCGGCGCCTTCCTCCAGCAGCACCGTCCGCACGGGACACATATCCAGTGCTGTGGGCAGCAGATAGCTGTCCAGATCAGCGGCGCGTGTCACGCCGCCCGGTGTGTCGGCATTTTCCGTCAAGGCGTAGCCTACGCCCATGGATACACCGCCGCCTACTTGTCCCACCGTGGCAGCGTGGTTAATGATGCGGCCCATGTCGTGTACGGCCACAAAGTCAGTTACGTCGGTCTTTCCGGTGATGGGGTCTATCTCTACCTCAGCGCCGCAGGCGCCATAGGCGTAGGACATATAATTGCTGCCCCGGCATTTCTCTCTGTCCCAGAATGTCTTGGGAGCGGCCCACCAGCCGTGGGCACGCATATCCCGTCCGGTATTCCGCAGGACCCCTACCGCCTCGGTGAAGGTCATCTGCTCGTCACCGCAGCGGACCAGCCCGTCCTCATATGCGATGGGTCCGTCGAACCCCCGGTATTCCCACAGTGCGGTGTTGATCTGCTGCTTGGCCTCCTGTGCTGCCAGCCAGGCGGCGTTGCCCGCGGTGATGGTCCCCCGTGAGGCGGCGGTGGACCCGGAATCCACACAGTAGTCCGTGTCCGCCGGTGCGATGTGTATGCGTTCCGGCGGAAGCCCCAGCTCCCGGCCGATGATGGCCGTCAGCAGCGTGTGGCCGCCCTGGCCCACCTCGCTCAGTCCGGTGCTCACGTTCAGACTGCCGTCCGCGTTTAATACGATGGTCACGCCGGAGGTGTCCTGCACCGGTGTGCCCGCACCGTAGGACTCGCCCCGGTACAGGCAGGCGATGCCCCTGCCCACCAGCTTTCCGTTCCGGACAAAGGGCCGCAGGTCCTCGCCGAATTCCCGCCGCAGGCGTTCCAGGCACGCACCTGCGCTCACGTCGCGCATGGGCTGGCCGGAGCCGGATATGTCGCCGTCCCGCAGCAGGTTTTTCTCCCGGAAGGCCCAGGGTGTCATGCCCAGCTGCTGTGCCAGCTCGTCCATCACAGATTCGGTGGCGAAGTCGATCTGCGGCGAGCCGAAGCCACGCACACTGCCGGCATAGCAGTTGTTGGTATAGGCCGCTTTCATGCACACGTCCACGTGTTCCACCCGATAGGGCCCTGTGGCTTCGATACCGCTGCGCCATGTGGTGGTCTTGCTCTTGGACAGGTATGCGCCGCCGTCCACAAAGCCCCGCACCTCAATGGCGGTCAGTGTGCCGTCCCGCTTTGCGCCGGCCTTGTAGTAGATGTGAAAGGGATGCCGCTTTACGCCCTCCAGCAGCGTCTCGCTGCTGCGCCATGTCATGCGGCAGGGCCGCCCGGTGTGCAGCGCCGCGATAGCGGCTCTTGCGGCCATAGCCCCGGCGTCGTCATCCTTGCCGCCGAAGGACCCGCCCATACCGGGCTGCGTCACCCGTACAGCGCTCATGGGCAGACCGCAGGCCGCCGCCACGATACGCCGGATGTTGAAGGGTGCCTTGCACGGGCAGTAGACCCGCAGCTCTCCGTCCTGAGGCGACACCACCACGCTCTCCGGCTCGATGGCCCCGGGGATCACCCGTTGGGTGCGGAACTCCCGTTCCACAATGATGTCCGCCTCGTCAAAGCCCTTTGCCGCCCGCCCCTTGCGGACGCGGTGTTCCAGTATCAGGTTTCCGTCGTCGTACAGCTTGGGCGCGTCCGGCAGCAGTGCCTCCTCCGGGTCGAATACCGCGGGCATGGGCTGGGCGTCATAGGTGACCAGCCGCGCCGCCCGGTCTGCCGCCTCCTGTGAGACGGCCGCGACCACGGCGATGCAATCGCCCCGACTCCGTATAGTGTCATATACCATGATGGGCTTCTCATTGTCGCCCACATTTCGGCCCGGTATGTCCCGGGCGGTGTACACACCGGCCACGCCCTCCGCCGCCAGTGCCGCCGCGGTATGCACCGCCAGCAGCTTCCCATGGGGGAGGTCCGCGCGCACTGATTTTGTGTACAGTATACCGTCAAAGACGAGATCAGCCGCGTATTTCGTCCGCCCGGTCACCTTGTCCCGGGCGTCCACCCGCAGGATGTCCTGTTCGCGCTGTGCCACAGCGGCATACCTCCCCTCTGTGTTTCTTGTTTCCCGTTACGGCAGCAATTCCGCCGCCCAGTCCTCTGCCTGTGCCAGCGCTTGCTGTTCGATATGGGCGGCGGACCGCAGTCCCTGCTGGTCCAGACCGTCGTAATGTACGCCGCCCACGGCGGCCACGGCACAGCCGGCCACGGCGCTGAGCCGTTCCGCCAGCGCCCGCAGCAAGAATTCGTCCTTGTGCCCGCTGCGATTGAGCACGCTGCTGTCGGCGCTGTCCGCGCCGCTGCCTGTCAGGCTCTGCCGGTGTGTGGCCAGTACGACGCAGCCTACGTGGGCCGCCCCGCCGGTCACGGTCAGCAGCAGGTCGCCGCCCAGCCGTTCCAGCCGGTAGTGTATGGACAGTCCGCCGTCGCTCAGTGTTCGCTCCACCACACGCTCAGCCATTTCCGTTCCACCTGAACCTTTCCCCGCCGTCCAGACCCAGCAGCCGCAGCGTCCGGCTGACTGTCTGATCCACGATGTCGTCCACCGTCTGCGGCCGGCTGTAAAAGGCCGGTACCGGCGGCAGGATAATGCCGCCCATCAGCGTTACCGTCTCCATATTGCGGATGTGGCTCAAATTCAGCGGTGTTTCCCGCGTCAGCAGTATCAGCCGCCGCCGCTCCTTCAGCATCACATCTGCCGCCCGCACCAGCAGGCTGTCGTCATAGCCCATAGCGATGCCCGCCAGGGTCTTCATGCTGCATGGGGCGATGACCATGGCGTCCGCGCAGCTGGAACCGCTGGCCGCCTGTGCGGCCATATTGCGGTTGTCGTATACCCGGTCCGCCAGCGCCTTGACCTGCTCCACGGTGAGATCCGTTTCCAGCCGTATGGTCTCTGCGCCCCAGTCGCTGAGTATCAGCTCTGTCTCCTGTCCCAGCGCCCGCAGCGCCTCCAGCAGCCGGATACCGTATATACAGCCCGTCGCACCGCTGATGCCCACTGCCACCATGTCCATCCCTCCCGTCTGTTTCGTACATTTTGCCCGCCCCGCGGGCGTTACAGTGCCTCTGTGATCCGTATGATCGTCTCCGGCTCTGTGAAGTTGGCAGTGCCGATCTCCACGGCCTTTGCGCCGGCGGCCATGTATTCCTTTACGTCCGCGGCGCACACGATACCGCCGCAGCCCACCACGTCGACAGCGACCTCCTGGGCCACCCGCCATGTCTGGAACACGGACAGAGGCCGTATGGCCGGGCCGGACAGTCCGCCCACCATGCTGCCCAGCCGTGAGCTGCCGTCCGCCTGCAGGGCCATGCCCCAATAGGTGTTGGCGCATACCACCGCCTGCGCCCCGGCGTCCTGTGCCGTCCGCGCCGCATCTACGATGTCTCCGGCGCAGGGCGACAGCTTCGCCCACACCGGCAGCCGTCCGTCTGCGGCGGCACGGATGCGCTGCGCGCACTGCTCCAGATACGCCTTGCTTCTCAGTGTCCGGTATTCCTCGTAGGTGCAGTGGAGGTTCACCTCCACGCCGGCCACTGCCGGCAGCTCCGCCAATGCGTCCGCCATACGCCGTATTTCCTCCGGTGTGCCGGTGACGCTGGCAATAATGGGCACGTCATAGCCCACCAGTCCCTTGTAAAATACCTGCGTGAATTTCTCATATCCGGGGTTTTGCATCCCCACGCAGTTCAGCAGCCCCGAGGGCGTCTCCCACAGCCGGGGCGCCTCCGCGCCACGCCGGGGTTTGACGGTCATCGTGCGTGTCACCAGCCCGCCCAGACGGTGCAGGTCGATATAGTCCGCATAGGAGGAGCCGAAGCCCATCGTGCCCGCCGCGTTCAGCAGCGGCGAATGCAGCGTCACGCCGCCCACTGTGATGTTATCCATGAAAGATCACCTCACCCATCGGGAATACCGGTCCGTCCACGCAGACTTTTTTGTACAGCACGCCGCCGTCGGCTTTCCGCATGGGGAAGCCGCAGCCGGAGCACGCGCCGATGCCGCAGGCCATGCGTTCCTCCAGAGACACATAGCCCTCCGCGCCGTTTTGCGCGGCCCACTGCTGCACCTTAGCCAGCATGGCCGTCGGCCCGCAGGCGTACACGACGCCTGCCGCTGTTTCCGGCAGGATATCCGTTACCAGGCGGCCTTCACTCTCATAGGCGGTGTGTACTGTCCCGTAGGTCCGCAGCGTCTTTCCACACAGGTCATGGGCCGCGTCGCGGCAGCCCAGATACACGGTCACAGCCGATCCTGCATCATGCAGTGCCCGGGCCAGCATACACAGGGGCGCCGCCCCCATGCCGCCGGCTACCAGTATCGCCTGCTCGCCCTCCACGGGGAACGGCGTGCCGATGGGGCCCATCACGTCCAGGGCTTGGCCCGCCCGCACGGCGGACAGCAGATCGGTGCCTGTGCCCACCACCCGATAGAGCAGTGTCAGCGTGCCGCCGATGCTGTCGGCTTCGCAGATGCTGATGGGCCGCCGCAGCAGCGGTGCGGTGCCGCTGCCCACCCGGATAAACACGAATTGTCCCGGCCGGCAGCGCTGTGCGATCACCGGTGCGTGGAGTGTCATTTTATAGTAGCCGTCCAGAATACGGTTGTTTTCCCGTACGGTGGCCATTTCACGAGTCCTGTCAGACATATTCCGCCTCCTGCGGCTTACTTCCGCCGCTTATCCATAAAGTCCCGCAGCATTTCCTCGATATACGGTGCGTCCTGTCCGGGTGTGAACACAGGGGCGAACGCCTCCTTGTCCTCCAGCGGCGCGGTGGCGTCGATGCCCATCTTGGACGACGCACGGGGATACGGCGCGGAGGGGTCCAGCGTGGGGCTGTACATCACCGGCAGTATCATCACATCCCGGTCCGCCTGCATACGGGTGTTGATCGCCCATTCCACCTGCTGCATATCATGTACGTCGATATCCTCGTCCACCACCACACACAGCTTGATGCCGATGTTGGCCGCCAGAAGGGCGGTCATCACATTCCGCGGCTCATAGGGATGGCGCTTCTTGATGGACACCACGCAGTGGTGGCGGCTGGTGCCGCCGGAGGTCAGGCAGATGTCGTGGATGTCCGGGCAGATCTTGTACGCCTCGCGGTAAGCCAGCGCTGTGGCCGCCAGATCCATCATCCAGTGGTTTTCCGTCATGGGCATACCGGTATAGGCATTCTGGAAAATGGCGTCCTTCCGCATGGTGATGGCGGTGATCTCCACCACCGGGGCTTTGCGTACCTCGCTGTACGTGCCGGGATATTCACCGAAGGGGCCGTCGTCCTCTCGCAGACCGGGCAGGGTGCGTCCCTCGATAACGATCTCCGCGGTGGCAGGCACCTCTACGTCGATGGTCTTGCACTTGACCATCTTCACCGCCTCGCCCCGCAGGCCGCCGGCCATGCCCATCTCATCGGTGCCCAGTGCCGGCCGGCACTGTGACGCGATGGCGATGATGGGGTCGCCGCCGATGACCGTGGCGATCTCCGTGCCCTTTCCGTTGTCCTCGTTGCGTTCGATAATGGTACCCAGATGCCGTCCCTTGGGGGCAAAGCAGGTCATGTGGTTCTTGTCCAGCAGCAGCATCCGGTGCATGGAGGAGTTCCGCACACCGGTGATGGGGTCGTTGGCCATCTGCACGCCGGCGGTGATATAAGGCCCCAGGTCCTTCTCGAAGTTTGTCAGGATGGGCAGCTTGTACAGGTCCACCGCGTCGCCGGTCAGCACCACCTCGTGCACAGGAGCCTCGTCGTCACCCACCGTTACCGGCGGGATAAACTTGTTCTCGTGGGCCACGTATTCCTTAATAACGCTCTTTGTATCGTCGCCCAGACCCAGTGCCAGACGCACTCTCTCACGGGTGCCGTACAGGCCGGACAGCACCGGCATATCGTAGCCCTCCACATTGGTGAAGAGCAGCGCCGGACCACCCATGTCCGATGCCTTGCGCGTAAAGGCGCATATCTCGTGTACCGGGCTGACCTTCTTGTCGATGACCATCAGGTCGCCCCGCTTCTTCAGCTCCTCCAGAAATTCCCGCATATCGTTGTAATGTGCCATATGACTGTCGCTCCTTCCGTTCTGTCTGTGGCTATCGCGCCGTCCGTCGTCTGCGGGCCGCGCTGTTGCGTATGATGTTGTCCACGGTGTTTCGCCCCTGCTGGCATGGATGAGGGAGACTGTGTCCGTCGACTGTGTACAGTATACATTACAGTGTACACCACGATTTTTTCCCGCGCCAGGGGAGGGGAGAGGCGGCGGAACACCAGCCGCCGCAAAAATGATGTTACAGTTTACACGTCGGCCCGGGCCAAGTCAATAACCGGGCCATAGCGGTTTCACATCACTGCTATTTGTTGAAATAATACATTTCACAATAAGAAAGTTCATGTGCCATTTATACGACACTATTGTCTAAGGAAAGGCAATGCTTTGGACAGGCCGCCGCACACAGGCCGCATTCCCGGCACCGCCGGTCAGATACCCGCCATTGCTTGGTCTGCCGGTCCACGGACAGCGCGCCATAGGGACATTTCTTCGCGCACAGGCCGCAGAATACGCAGCCCTCCGTGGTGTGCAGCCGCCGTATGCCGCCCTCTGTCTTTACGGGGCGGTAGGGCAGATCATGGATGTCCAGTCCCGTGGCATCGCATACCGCATTGATGATGGCCGGTGCGCTGGGCACCACCGCGCACTCCGAAATGCTCTTGGCGCCGTAGGGCCCGGTAGGTTCGCCCTCTTCGATAAAGTCCGTCTGCAAACGGGGCATTTCCGTGGCCCGGAAGGGCCGGTAACTGTGCAGGCTGCTGTCTCGCAGCTGTCCTGCCGCGTCAAAGGCCAGCTCCTCCCGGAGCGCGTAGCCCAGACCCATCTGTATGCCGCCCTCCAGCTGTCCCTCGATACCCATGCGGTTCATCACCCGTCCGACATCGTGTACCGCGATGTAGTCCGTCACCGTCACCGCGCCGGTGGCCTTTTCCACCTTTACCCGCGCCATATGTACGCCGTAGGACCCGGGGGTGTGTGCCGATGCGTGGGTGGCCACACCGAATATCTCATGCTTTTGTACGCTCTGGGCGTAGTTCATTACCTCTGCCAGCGAGGCGCTGCCGCCCTCCGGCAGCCACGCCCGTCCGTCGTGCAGAGAGATGTCCTCCGCCTGGCTGTCCAACAGTCCGGCGGCGGCGCACCGCAGCTGTGCCGCCGCGTCCTCCGCGGCCTTCTGCACCGCGCTGCAGCTGACATACACGCCCCGACTGGAAAAGTCGCCCAGGTTCCACCCGCACACATCCGTGTCCGAGGCCACGCAGGCCACCTGTTCCGGCGGGATTCCCAGCGTCTCCGCCACGACCTGTATCTGCACCATCAGCTGTCCGTTGCCCATATCGTGGGTGCCGGAGTGCAGCACGCAGGTGCCGTCATCGTTCATCTTGACCACCATGCAGTTCTGGTCGATCTGCGAGCCGAAGGCCCCGCTGCCGTGCAGTCCCATGGCCCAGCCCTCGCCGATGAGGTACTTTCCGTCCTCATCGTCCATGTCCGGCCAGTTCTGCCGCAGTGCTATGGCCCGGCGCACGCAGTCCTTGGGCCGGGGGTTGCCGATGGGGTGCCCCGCGAACAGGTCGCTGTCCTCCGGATCCACCAGATTTTTCATCTGTAATTCCGTGTAGTCCATCCCAAGCGCGCCGGCGATCTTATACAACTGCCGTTCCATGGCAAAGAATACCTGCGGCGAGCCGTAGCCCCGCATGGCCCCCGCCACCGGCGTGTTGGTATATACGGGTATGCCCACAAAGCGCATATTCGGTGTTTTGTAGCCCTTGAATACCTTGGCGCTCATGGCGCCGATCACGTTCCCTGCGCTGGAGGCATATGCTCCGGTGTTGGTGATGGCCGTGATCTCCTGTGCCACGATGGTGCCGTCGTTTTTCACGCCGGTCTTCACCGTGATGACGCTGGCATGCCGCACCCGGGTGGATACCATGCACTCCCGCCGTGTGGCGGTGAATTTCACCGGCCTGCGGCACAGCATCGCCAGCGCTGCGGGGATCAGCTCCACCGAGGACTCCATTTTTCCGCCGAATGCGCCGCCCATGGTGGGACTTACCACCCGCACCTTGCTCAGCGGCAGGCCGAATATCCGGCTCAATACGATCCGTTCGCCAAAGGTGTTCTGATACGGTGCGGTGACGGTCAGCCGTCCCTGCGCGTCCACCTCCGCGATGGCGGTGTGGGGCTCGATGGCACAGTGGTGCACCGCCGGCGTGCGGTAGGTGTCTTCAAACACCCGGTCCGCCTCCCGAAAACCCTTCGTCACGTCTCCCGAGTTTTTCTCGATCCGCAGCGCGATGTTGCTGCTGCCGTGCAGGGGATAGGCGTCCTCCCGCATGGCCTCCAGCGGATCCGTCACCACCGGCAGCGGCTCGTATTCTACCTCGATCAGGTCGATGGCCGCCTGGGCGATATCCTCTGTCTCTGCCGCCACCGCCGCCACCCGGTCGCCCACAAAGCGCACCGTGTCGTCAAAAATGCGCTCCGTCTCGATAGGCGCCGGCGCCTGCATATAAAACCGCGTGGTGCTGTTGAACCGCGTCTGCGGTGTGTTCTGATAGGTAGCCACTGCCCACACGCCGGGCAGCGCCTCCGCCGCTGTGGTGTCGATGCGCTTGATCCGCGCGTGTGCTATCGGCGAGAAAAGCGCCTTGGCGTACAGCATCCGCGGCATGGTCATGTCGTCCACATACAGCAGTTCCCCTGTTGCCTTGGCCGCCGCATCCTGCACCGGGTAGCTCTTTCCGATGTACGTCAGATCCTTCACCGATCCTGCGCCTCCAGCCGCCGCGCCGCCTCCCGGACGGCCTCCTCGATCTTGTAGTAGCCGGTACAGCGGCACAGATTCGGTGCCAGCGCCTCCCGTATCTCCTCGTCACTGGGGTGCAGTGTCTTGTCCAGCAGTGCCTTGGCGCTCATCACCATTCCCGGCGTGCAGAAGCCGCACTGGACGGCTCCGCAGTCGATAAACGCCTGCTGTATGGGGTGCAGCTGTCCGTTCCGGCTCAGCCCCTCTATGGTCTCCACCCGATGTCCCGCCGCATCCTTAATAGGTACCTTGCAGGCGTTCACCGCCGTGCCGTCCAGTATCACGCGGCAGGCGCCGCAGTCGCCGGAGGAGCATCCGTTTTTCGCGCCGGTCAGGCCCAGCGTCTCCCGCAGTACCCGCAGCAGCGTCCACTGGGGCGGCACGCATACCGTGCGGAGCACGCCGTTTATATATAATGAGAAGTTCTCCATGTGCCGTCCTCCGCTTCTGCCGCCCGGCGTTATCCGCCCATGTCCGAACCGGCTGTATCTGTCTGCCCCGGCATACTGTGTCCCGGGCAGGGGCCGTCGCTCATGGTATACAGCGCAGACGTTGTTTCTGCATGTATTCGGATTGGATACTGTATACAGTATTCTTTGTGTACATATTTTACTCGCATTTCACCCCGCCGTCAATAGAAGTGCAGCATTTCTGCCCTTAGCACAAAAATAAACCCCACTTTTTTGACAATTATGACAAATCATACCCGCCCCGCCCGCAGTCCTCAAGCCGTCCCCTTGAGGGGTTCGCGGTGTTGAAAGACACGCCGGTGGCCTGTCAGACCCGCGAACCGACCCGCAGGGAGACAGGCGCCCCGAGGGGGCGGATGAGGTGTAGCTGCGCGGCGGCGAAACACCCCCAATTCCCATTTTCTGTCAAATTCTCCCGTTTTCCATTCCCGGTAACAGAAAAAATGTGTAAAATTTCCATAAGAAGGCTGGACAAATTATGCAGCTGTGCTATAATCTGACTATCCGCAGAGGTACCTCTGCTTTGGCGTTTTAATGGAGATTAAAACGAGTGTGTCTGCGGAAATCTGAACACCGGGGTATGTGATATGAAAAAGGTATTGAGTTTGGTACTGGCGCTGGTCATGGCGCTGAGCCTGTGCACAAGCGCATGGGCGACAGGAGAAGCCGGTACAGGAGAAGGCACGGGTGCAACCGCAGGCACAGAAACCGGCGGTACAGGCGCAAACGGCACCGAGAGCGGCAAAACCAGCAGCGAAGAGAACGGCGGTCAAGCCACGACATGTGTTGCGGAGACCGGCAGTAAGCAGTACGTGACACTGCAGGAGGCTATCGATGCGGCCGGTAGAAAAGCAACCGTGACGATGCTGGCGGATACCAGGGAGAACGTCACCATTTCCACCAACGATCTGACCCTTGACCTGAACGGTCATACCCTCAACGGCAGCACCGGCGAACGCAAGCCCGCACTGACGATCACCGCACGCGTGACGGTCAAGGACTCCAGCGAGGGGCAGACCGGCACGATCATGCGCGAGGATACCGCAGAGAACTCCGGCGTGTCCTCCCATTACGTCATTGATGTTCAGGGTAAAAACGGCTTCCTGCTCTTTAAGAGCGGCACCGTCACGAATGGCAGTGGCGCCGGCGGCACAAACGGTGCGTCCCTTGTCCGCATCGGCACCGACGACCAACCGACATGGAAGCCGCAGCTGACCATCGAGGGCGGCACGTTTAGTCAGGACAACTTCATTGTCCTCAAGGTTGGCGGTTACGGCGTGCTCTATGTGAAGGGCGGCACGATCAATTCCAAGAACAGCTACGCGGTTGAAAACTGGAGCTTCGCTGTCATCAAGGATCAAGCGGTCGTAAACGGCAAGGTGTCCTCTTGGACCTACCAAAATAGTTTGAAGAAGAACGAGCTCGAGATCAGAGGCGGCACGGTCAACGGCGACGTTGAAGCCATCAGCTATGACGGCGTGGCTGGCAAGCGGGCACTCGTTTCCATCAGCGGTGGTACGGTCAACGGCACACTCATAACGGGTATCTATGGTAGTGCGACCGAGCCCAGTAAAGATATAGCCACCATCGAGATTACGAGCGGTACGTTTAAGAACGACCCGACCAAGTATGTGGTTGAGGACTCGGCAGTTACGAAGAACGAAGATAACACTTTCGGCGTAGCGAAGGCATACCTTGCCAAGGTCGGCGACACCTCCTACTACACCATGGAGGAGGCGTTCAAGGCGCAGACGGCCAGCGGCGAACCTATCGTCATGCTGCGCGATTATACCACCGGTTCAACATTCAACTCCGGCACCATTAAACGCACGGTGGATCTGAACGGCCACACCTGGACCTGCACCGGCACGGATGCAAACAGCGCGGCCTTCGAGATCAACAACCCCAATGCGATGCTGACCGTGAAGAACGGCAAGGTGGTCAGCAGCCAGCTGGTGGGTCTGATCCCCTCCGCCATGGGCGGCACCATCACCTATGACAATTCCAGTCTGGTGTTCGATGGTGTCGAGATGACGACCACCGCCCACAGCGGCATCGAGACCAACGGCAACAACACCAACGATACCGTGACGCTGAAGAACAGCACGCTGAACGTGCCCAACGGCTTTGGCATCTACTTCCCCAGCAGCGGCAAGCTGACCATTGAGAACTCCACCATCAACGCCAAGACCATGGGCGTGCAGGTCTGCGCCGGCAGTCTGGAGATCACCGGCGACAAGACTGCCATCAATGTTACCGGCGATCCGGTTCCCAAGACCGAAAACGACGGCGCCATTCAGGACGGCGCGGCCATCTCCGTAGTGGACCGCACCGGCTACAAGGGCCTTGACAAGGTTGAGGTAAAGAACGGCAGCTTCACCGCCAAAACCGATGAGGCACTGAAGGCGTATAAGTACGAGAATAAGGAGGAAGGCAAGTTCGACAACGACGATAAAAAGCTTACCGTCACCGGCGGTACGTTCTCCAGCCAAGTGCCCAGTGAGTATGTTGCTGCAGACAAGAGAGTCCGCGTGGACAACGCGAACAGCTATACTATTGTGACGAACGGCAGCATCACCAGCGGCACCTACACCGAGGAGCCCACGGTGGCCCCCGGCTACAAGGCGGTCAAGAATGATGATAATACTTGGCGTGTGGAGAGAACCTCCTCCGGCGGCTATTACTACTACGGCCCCTCTATCACCGCCGTTCTCAACGGCACCAACAAGTCCGCTACGGATTATCCCGGCGGCGATTACGGCCTGGTGTTCCGTTCCACCGCGGCGTTCAGCACCTTCCAGGGTGTCCAGGTGGACGGCAAGACCCTTGCCAAGTCCAACTACACCGCTGAAGAGGGCTCTACCGTGGTGTACCTGAAGGCCGCGTACCTCAAGACACTGGCGGCGGGCAAGCACACCATCACCATTTTGTCCACGGCGGGCAACACCAGCATGGACTTTACCATCGGCGGCAAGAGCAGCAGCCCCAAGACCTTTGACGCGGGCGTGGGTATCTACGCCGTGACGGCTGTCCTGTCCGTTACCGGCATGGCGTGGACCGCTAAAAAGCGTCACTGAGAGCAAATAAAAAAGAAAGCCCGTAAGGGCTTTCTTTTTTTCCACGCGTCTGAAAACCCCTTGCAAAAGGGAAAGGAATATGTTACCATGTACTTTGTATACAGTATCCCATACACATATAAGAGAGACTGCACTGCGCCCAAGCCCCGGCAGGGGAGGGAAAATCAGCAGAATTTGCCGGTTTTGCTTGCTTTTTCCCGCAGCAGCGGGTATAGTGTGTATAGAACCGCCTGCTGCGGTACAAAAAGAAGGGGGCATAGAGAGATGACAGCCTTCACACCGGTGGACCCCGCTAATCCCCAGCGCGAGACGATATATACCCAGCTGAAAAACGCCATCATCAACGGCGATATCGCGCCGGATGAGCGCATTGTCGAAACAAAATACGCCGATATTTTCCGCGTCAGCCGCACCCCCGTGCGCGAAGCCATCCGTATGCTGGAGCGTGAGGGGCTGGTGGTCTACGAGCCCCGTAAGGGCGCCGTGGCCCGGCCCAGGCTGACCCGTGCCGAGGTGGACGAGGTCTATACCATCCGTTCCGCCCTGCAGCTGCTCAGCGTGGATGCAGTGGTGCGGAACATCACCGACGCGCAGCTGGACGCCATGGAGGCCGACAACCGCGGCTGCGCCGAGGCGCTGGACAAGCATGACGTCGGTGCGTATTTCCGCCACCTGGACGAATTCAACGGCCTGTTGACCCAGAGCAGCAATATGCCCCTGCTCATCAAGCTCCTGGACCAGATCGAAAGCTACAGCGCCACCACGTCGTTTCAGAACCCGGAGCACGCCCGTTTCCGCGAGAGCGTGCTGTCCGATGACGAACGCCGCCGCCGTGCGTTGGCGGAGCACGAGGAGATCGTGGCGTCCCTGCGGGCCCGTGATGCGGATCGCCTCCGTCGGGTGCTCACCGCCCATACCGCTAACGTTCACGAGGCAGCCCTCCAGCGCTACGGCAGGGAGGACTGATGCACAGACCCCATCTGCATGACGGATATGTACCATCTGCATGGCGGATATGTATCGCCCGCATGACGGATATGTACCATCTGCATAGCGGGTATGTACCGTCTGTATGACGGAATGTACCGCCTGTATGATGGGTATGTACCGCCTGTATGATGGGTATGTACCGCCTGTATGATGGGTATGTACCGCCTGCACGAGACCCCCGTGACCTGTCATGGGGGCTTCTCTTGAAGACTAAGTGTATACAGTATACATATCAGAGGAGGCATTTATGGACTGGGACAGAGTCATCTACAACGGTACGGTGGTCAACGATGACGGTATGCAGCGTGCCGATATCTACATTCGTGACGGCCGGGTCGCCGCCGTCACGTCCGAGCGCCTGCCCGGCACCGTCGGCGAAGCCACCGACGCTTCTGGCCGCTATATCCTGCCCGGCCTGATCGAGACCCACGTTCACTCCCGCGACGGCCGTCTGGCCACAGGTGAGAAGGAGGATTTCCGTTCCTCCACCGCGGCGGCTGCCGCCACCGGTATTACCACCGTGTTCGAAATGCCCAACTGCACCCCTACCATTCACTCGGCGGAGTCTCTCCGCGATCTTGTCTCGGTCATCCAGCCAAAGGCCCATGCGGATTTCTGCGTCTGGGGCCTGGCTTTGGGCGATGCCAATCTTGCCAGCCTGCCCGCTTTGGCGGAGGCCGGCTGCGTGGCCTTCAAATTCTTCTGGGGCTACGCGGTGGACCGCCGGGACAACAGCCTGATCTACAACTACCGTGAGGGCATGGATAACGTCCTTCCGCCCCCGGACGACGGCCAGATCTATCGCCTGTTCCGCGCCGTGAAGGCCACCGGAAAACGCCTGGGCATCCACGCAGAGAATTTCTCCATTGTTCGGGCCCTGACGCAGGAGGTCCTTGCCACCGGCGCGCAGGACTACGCCGCATTGCTGCGTACCCGCCCCGTCAGCTGCGAGACCTCCATTATCGACACCGCCATCGACATGGCCAAGGAGCTCTCCATGCCCCTGCACGTCCTCCATGTGGGTGTAGGCGACGGCGTGGAGCACCTTCGCCGCGCCAAGGCCGACGGCGTGGATGTCACCGCCGAGACCTGTACCCATTACCTGACCTTCACCGACCGCGACGCCCGCCGCTGCGGCGCAGTGATGAAGACTTACCCTCTCATCCGTACCGCCGCAGATCGCCAGGCAGTCTGGCAGGGCCTTGCGGATGGTACCCTGGACTGGGTCTGCTCAGATCACGCGCCCCACACCTGCGAGGAAAAGCACCGTTCCTTCTGGGATGCCCCCGCCGGAATCAGCGGTATCGAGGGTCTTTCTCCTGTGCTGCTCACCGCTGTCCACCGCGGCCTGCTGACGCTGCCCCGCGTGGCGGCGATCACCTCCGCCAATGCGGCCCGTACCTTCGGCCTCTATCCCCGCAAGGGCGTTATTCGTCCCGGAGCCGATGCCGACCTGGCCATTGTGGATATGTCCGCGGCCTACACCTTCCGTCAGGAGAAGATGTACTCTAAAGCCAAATGGTCCCCCTATGACGGTATGTCCTTCCAGGGCCGGGTGGTCGAGACCATCCTCCGTGGCCGCACCACTATGCGTGACGGTCAGGTCCTGCCCGACTGCTTCGGCCAGTTCCTGCCGGTCTGCACCAAATAGCTTGTTTTCTTCCTTTACTCCTTTTCCTCCCCCTTGCACCGAACGGCTCCCGGGCGCGCGCCCGGGAGCCGTTTGGCTTTTTCCGCATAAAAGGGACCGCTGTATGGTGGCCCCTTTTGCTGTTTGGCAGCCACCTTATTGGTTTGGAATGTTTGGCACAAAGCGTTGCGGGTAACAGGGAATTCCGAAATGTCTACTGGGAAAAACAACAAAAGTTTTTCGCCGTGTTTAGGCAACTCTACAGAAATAGAGCCATGCCGGCCCTTTTCCGTTGACAGATCACAAAAGAGATGGTATTTTGAAACTGTGCTCGAGCACAGTCAATTCGTGCTCGAGCACAAATGACACATCGCCAAGGACGATACAAATTTCGGAGAGGAGAAGCGGACGCGTGACCATCAAGCAGATCGCTGAAAAAGCGGGCACCAGCCGCGGCACCGTCGACCGGGTACTCAACGGCCGCGGCAACGTAAATCCCGAGCTGGCCAAGCGTATATTGGACATTGCCGAGCGTGAGCGCTACCAGCCCAACCAGCTGGCCCAGGCGCTTATTCGCTCCCGTCAGCGCACCCACATCGGCATGGTCATACCCTCCGTCGGCAATCCCTTTTTTGACGAGGTGCTCCGCGGCGCACAGAGCCGCGCCAGAAAACTCTCCAGCTACGGCACCACCCTTACCATCCGCGAGATCAAGGGCTACGACGCCGCCACGCAGCTGCAGGCCATGCGCCGACTGGTGGCCGAGGGCGTGGACGCGCTGGCGGTCATGCCGCTGGATGTGCCCGAGGTTGCGGCGTACCTGCAGTCACTGCCCATACCGGTGGTCACAGTCAACACCGATATCGATGTCGACCGTGTGGCCTTTGTCGGCTGCGACTACTACAACAGCGGTATGATCACCGGAGATCTGGTGCAGCTCATGCTCAATGGCCGGGGCCGCGTGGCGGCTGTTATCGGCAGCACCAATGTCCGCGGCCATATGGACCGCGTGCGCGGTCTGCGGACCGCGCTGGAGGGCACGCAGGAGATCACGGTGGACGCCGTGCTGGAAAATCAGGACGACGACGATGTCTCCTATCAGGTGCTGCGGGCCTATCTGGCGGACCACACGCCGGACATGGTGTGCTTTGCCGCCGCTGGTATCGACGGCGGTATGCGGGCCATCCTGGAAAGCGGAAAGAATATCCGCGTGCTGGCGGTGGACGGGACGGAGGCCGTGCTGCGGTATATGGAGGAAGGGCGCATTGCCGCCACTGTGACCCAGGAGCCCTTCGCCCAGGGGGACGAGGCGGTGCGTGTGCTGTTCGACTATATCCACACCGGACGGCGGCCCGCCGCCGGCGTGGTGTATACCCACAACCGTGTGCGTGTGCGGCACTCGCAGTAAGTTTGTGATCCGATCGGCACAGGCCGATGATGATTTAACTTTTTAACAGGAGGAATGTATCATGGGAAACAGACCGGTAACTCTTTGCACCTGCCAGTGGGCGGACCTGCCCTTCGATGAACTGTGTGCGCTGGCGTCCAAGATGGGCTATGACGGCCTGGAGGTCGCCTGCTGGGGCAACGGCATCGACATTGATCGTGCATACAGCGATGACAGCTACGTGGCCTGGATCAAGGAGACCCTGGCGAAGAACAACCTGATCTGCAAGGCTCTGGCCTGCCACATCATCGGCCAGTGTGTGGGCGACGCTCCCGATCCCCGGCTGAACAACTTTGCTCCCGCGGCGCTGGCCGACAAGCCGGAGGAGATCCGCGCCTGGGCGATCGACACCATGAAGAAGGCCCCCGTGGTGGCCAAGAAGCTGGGCTGCTATGTGGTCACGGGCTTCACCGGCTCTCCCATCTGGAAGTGGCTGTATTCCTTCCCCCAGACCACCGAGGAGATGGTCGAGAACGGCTACGACGAGATCGTGCGCCTGTGGTCCCCTATCCTGGATGAGTTCAAGGCCAACGGCATCAAGTTCGCCCTGGAGGTCCACCCCGGCGAGATCGCTTTCGACTACTACTCCACCGAGAAGCTGCTGAAGAAGTTTGCCGACCGCCCCGAGTTCGGCCTGAACTTCGACCCCAGCCATCTGCTGTGGCAGGGCGTAACGCCCCATCTGTTCCTGCGTGACTTTATGGACCGCGTGTACCACGTCCACATGAAGGACGCGGCGGTGACTCTGGATGGCCGCAGCGGCCTGCTGGGCTCCCACATTGATTTCGGAGACCTGCGCCGCGGCTGGAACTTCCGCTCCCTGGGTCATGGTGACGTGAACTTTGAGGAGATCATCCGCGTGCTGAACGCCGCCGGTTACGACGGCCCTCTGTCCGTGGAATGGGAGGACAGCGGTATGGACCGTATCGAGGGCGCTACCGAGGCGGCCGCTTTCGTGAAGAAGGTGGACTTCAAGAAGTCCGATGTGAAGTTTGACGACGCTATCGCCAACTGAAACGCGACAAGGAGGACAATATGGGTATTCAGATCCGTTACGGCATGGTCGGTGGCCACATGAACGCCTTTATCGGCGAGGTGCACCGCAAAGCCATCGCCTTTGACCCCCGCGCACAGCTGGTGGCGGGCTGCTTCTCCACCAATGCGGAGAAGAACCGTGAGACCGGCGAGACCTACTCCCTGGACATGAGCCGCGTGTACCCCAGCTATGAGGCCATGGCCGAGGCGGAGAGCAGGCGTCCCGACGGTATCGATTTCGTCAGCATCACGACCCCGAACAACACCCACTACGACGTGGCCAAGTGCTTCCTGCAGCACGGAATTCATGTGGTATGCGAAAAGCCTCTGTGCTTTACCGTGGAACAGGCGCAGGAGCTGGTGGCCCTGGCCAAGGAGAAAAACCTGGTTTTCGGCGTCACCTATACCTATTCCGGCTACACCATGATGAAGGTGGCCCGCGAGATGATCGCCGAGGGCAAGATCGGCAAGATCGCCGCCGTCAATGCGGAGTATGTCCAGGAGTGGCTCATCGATGAGCTGGGCGTCCCCGGCGAGGGCACCACTAAGCTGTCCGTCTGGCGCGCCGATCCGGCGGTATCCGGTATCTCCAACTGTGTGGGCGACATCGGCACCCACATCGAGAACTCCGTCCACTACCTGACCGGCCTGAACATCAAGCGTCTGGCCGCCACCGTGAACCGTTACGGCAAGGAGCTGGACCTGAACGCCAATATGCTCGTCGAGTACGAAAACGGCGTCAACGGCGCTTACTGGTGCTCTCAGATCGCGGCGGGCAAGCTCAACGGCCTGACCATCCGCATCTACGGCAGCGAGGGCGCACTGGAGTGGGAGCAGCACTATCCTGATTATCTGAAGTACACCCCCAAGGGCAAGCCCACGGAGATCCTGTCCCGCGGTACCGGTTATATCACCGAGAAGGCCGGCGCGTACAGCCGCATCCCCTCCGGCCATCCCGAGGGACTGATCGTCGCCTTTGCCAACATCTACAAGAACATCATCAGTGCCATTCTGGCGGTGAAGGCGGGCGGTACGGCCAACGACGGCTCTTTCGACTATCCCACCGTCACCGACGGCCTCAACGGCGTGAAGTTCATTCACGCGGTCATCGACTCCGCAGCCAAGGACTCTGCCTGGGTGGAGCTGTAAGAACACGTTATAGGCGGACTTTGTCCGTATCTATAAAAAATTTTTAGGAGGAAACAACCATGAAGAAAGTACTGGCACTGATCCTTGCGCTGGTCATGGCCCTGTCTCTTGTCGCCTGCGGCGAGAAGAAGGACGATGACGCCAACAAGGACAACGATGCTGCCACGGGTAATCGCATCGCGATCCTGGTCCCCAATGCCGACCACGGCTGGACCGGCGCTGTGATGACCTATGCGCAGGAGAAGGCGCAGGAGCTGAATGACGCCGGCAAGTATGCCGCCACCGTCATCACCTCTTCCGACGCCGCCAACCAGATCCAGCAGGTGGAGGACCTGATCGAGAACAAGACCGCTGACTATGTGGTCATTCTGCCTCAGGACAACACCCTGGAGAACACCATGGCCAAGCTGGCCACCAGCGGCATCCCCTATGTGATGTTCGACCGTATCATCGACTCCGCTGCTTCCACTGCTGTTGCCTGCGTCAAGGGCGATAACAACGGCATCGGCGCCGAGACCGCCAAGCGCTTCATCGCCGACGGCATGAAGGCTGGCGACAAGGTCCTCATCATGCCCGGTGACAACTCTTCCGTTCCCACCATGCGTAACGACGGCTTCTTCAGCGTGCTGAAGGAAAATGGCTGGACCGAGGAGCAGATCGCTGCCATCCAGTCCACCGACTACACCGGCTGGAGCCGCAGCAAGGGCAAGGAGCTGTTCATCAACTGGCTGGATGCCAGCACTGTTGAGGACATCACCGCCACCAAGTGGATCTTCACCCACGACGACGAGATCGCCATGGGCATCCTGGAGGCGCTGAAGAGCTCCGAGATCGACGCCGAGAAGAAGGATGCCTTCCTGAACGCCGGTGTGCATCTGGGCACCTCCTCCGGTCTGAACGAGATCTACTCCGTGCTGAAGGGCATCCATCAGAAGGATTACACCGCTGAGGTTGCCAAGCTGGCCGATCTGTTCTCCGTTACTTACGATCCCGCGATGATCAAGGCTGCCGTGGATGACATGGTCACCCACATCGAGGGCGGTACCGTCACCCAGGATCACGTCATCGCCGTGTCCGTGGTGGATGCCACCAACGTCAACGACTTCCAGGGCTTCGGTGACGCTGTCTCCAAGTAAGTAAAGTCGTTTCCGAGGGCTTCGCGGGCGCTTCGGCGCCCGCGGGGCACCTCCCCCTTCGCAGAAGGGATCTTATCAAACAGCAAAGAGAGGCGTGCGGCATGGAATTGCTGAAAATGACCAATATCACCAAATCATTCTCCGGTGTGGAAGTGCTTTCGCACGTTGATTTTTCCGTGGAGCGCGGGGAAGTACACGCGCTGCTGGGAGAGAACGGCGCCGGTAAGTCCACATTGATGAACATCCTGGCGGGTGTGCATCAGCGGGATGAGGGCGAGATCGAGTTTGACGGGGAGCAAATGCATGACATTTCCGTCAAGCGGACAGAACAGGCAGGTATCGCCTTTGTACACCAGGAGTTGAACCTGTTTAACGATCTGAAGGTGTACGAGAACATTTTTCTTCGCAAGGAACTGCTGACCAAGCTGGGCACGCTGGATAAGCGGGCCATGCTGGAGCAGACGCGCCAGCTGATGAGCGACCTGGGCGTGGATATCGACCCCAACGCCCTGGTAGACGAGCTGGAGACCAGCAAAAAGCAGCTGCTGGAGATCGCAAAGGCACTTCACGCCAATGCGAAGCTCTTTATTCTGGACGAGCCGACCACCGCGCTGAACAACGCGGAGATCGAGCATCTGTTCAGTATCGTGCGGCGATTGAAGGAGCAGGGCAAGTCCTTCATCTTCATCTCCCACAAAATGAACGAGATATTTACCATCGCGGACCGCTACACGGTCCTGCGGAATGGATGCTTTATTCAGTCCGGCAATATCGCCGACACTACGCCGGAGGCCGTCACCCGCCTGATGGTGGGCAGCAGCTACTCCGAGGCCTCGGTGTACCAGCCCCGCCAGCTGGGTGATGTGGCGCTGAAGCTGGAGCACCTCAGCGGCGAAGGGTTCGAGAACGTGGATCTGGAGGTGCGTAAGGGCGAGATCATCGGCCTGACAGGCCTGAAGGGTGCCGGCGTCAGCGAGATGATGCAGGCGATCTTCGGCGCGATTCCCATCAACTCGGGCACGGTGTATGTCAACGGAGAGCCGCTGCACCACGGCGGCATACATAACGCCATGCGCCACAAGATCGGCATGATCCCCGCCAACCGCAAGGAAAACTCCGTCATCCCGGATTTCACGCTGCTGGAGAACAACTACATCTCCGAGCACACGCTTTCTGCCAATCACCAGCTGATCCGCGGGCGGAAAGAGGTGGCGCAGTACAACAGGATGCGGGATATGCTGAACATCAAGGCCAACAGCCATGACGACCTGATCCTGTCACTGTCCGGCGGCAACCAGCAGAAGGTGATCCTGGGCCGGTGGCTCACCACCGAGGCGGATATCCTTATCATGGATAACCCCACCCAGGGTATCGACGTGGGCGCCAAGGCGGAGATCTACAAGCTGATCCTGGAGCTGGCCGAGAAGGGCAAGACCATCCTGGTCAACACCCTGGAGATACCGGAGATACAGAAGATCGCGGATCGCTGTGTGGTGTTCTACCACGGGCATATCCAGACCATTCTGCCCCGTGAGGAGATCACGGAGGAGAGAGTCATGCTGTATGCGACCAATGTGATACACGCAACGGAGGGAGAGGTAAACGTATGAGTCAGAACACGGAACTGAAGGCCCAGGCCAAAAAACCGGGGCTGAACAAGAAGGGCATTGCCGCCTGGATCAATAATTACAGCTTTATCCTCATCGCACTGGCGATCTTCATCGCCTATCTGTTTATCAACCACGGCGCGACCACCTGGAGTGGCGTGATGAACATCCTGCGGCACTCCGCTGTGGTGGGCATCATGGCCTTCGGCATGGGCCTGGTCATCATCACCGGCGGCATCGACCTGTCCGTGGGCTCCATGCTGGCGCTGGTGGGCAGCTTCTCCGTGGTGGTGTTCAATGCCACGGACAGCGTGTTCCTCACATTGCTGTTCGCCCTGGTGGCCGGCGGCTTGTGCGGCCTGTTCAACGGTGTGCTCATCGGCCTGGTGAAAATGCCCGCGTTCATCGTGACGCTGGCCACAATGCTGATCTTCCGTTCGGTGGCTCAGTACTACCTGCGGACTACCGGGTCCTCCATCTTCAACATGACCGGCACGCTGGACCACTATGCCAGCTTCTACGGCTTCGGCCAGCTGAAGATCGCCACCGTTCCCGTGGTGGGCATCGTGCTGCTGGTGGTCACGGTCATCATGGTGTTCATATCCACCTGCACCAAGTTCGGCAAGACCGTCTATGCCCTGGGCAGCAATGAGCGCGCCGCAGCCCTGGCCGGTATCAACGTCAACCGCACCCGTGTGGCGGTCTATGTCATCACCGGCATACTCACCGGCCTGAGCGCTTTCCTGTGGCTGGCTATGAACGGCTCCGTCGACCCGGCTACCCTCGGTAAGAGCAACGAGATGTACGCCATCGCCGCGGTGGTCATCGGCGGTATCAGCATGAGCGGCGGCAAGGGCAAGCTGCTGGGCGTTCTGTTCGGCGCCATGAGCTATACCATCATCGACAAGATCATCGCCTCCCTGCAGGTGGACGCTCTGATCAACGATACCATCAAGGGCTCGATTTTGCTGGTGGCCGTTATCATCCAGCTGGTGGTGCCCATGATCCGTTCCCGCGTAAAAACGAAACATACTTCGGAGGTGTAATAACATGAAAAAGTACGCTGATGTGAGTAAGGTCGTCTACGATCCCAAGGGGACCGACCCCTTTACCTTCCGTTGGTATGACCCGGACGAGGTCATCGCCGGCAAGAAAATGCGTGAGCATCTGAAGTTCGCGTTGAGCTATTGGCATACCATCGACGCCGAGGGCGTGGATATGTTCGGCTCCGGCACCATGGATAAGTCCATGGGGCAGACAGACCCCATGGCCAAGTTCCGCGCCAAGGCGGACTTCGCCTTCGAGCTGATGGAAAAGCTGAACATCGACTACTACTGCTTCCATGACGTGGACATCGCCCCGGAGGGCGCTACCCTGGCCGAGAGCATCGCCAATTTCCGCGTGATGGTGGATTATCTGTACGAGCTGCAGAAGAAGACCGGCAAGAAGTGCCTGTGGGTCACCGCCAACAACTTCGGCGACAAGAAGTTCATGGCTGGTGCCGCCACCTCCTGCTGCGCCGATGTGTTTGCCGCTGCCGCTGCCAAGGTCCGGGCCTGCCTGGACGCCGCGGTGAAGCTGGGCGCCACCGGCTATGTATTCTGGGGCGGCCGCGAGGGCTATGACACCCTGCTGAACACCGACATGGGGCTGGAGCTGGACAACATGGCCCGATTCCTGCGTATGGCCCGTGACTACGGCCGCAAGATCGGCTTTACCGGCGATTTCTATCTGGAGCCCAAGCCGAAGGAGCCCACCAAGCACCAGTACGACTTCGACGTGGCCACCTGCATGAACTTCCTGCGGAAGTACGACCTGACGGCGGATTTCAAGATGAACATCGAGGCCAACCACGCCACCCTGGCGGGCCATACCTTCGAGCATGAGCTGCGTACCGCTATCGTCAACGGCAGCTTCGGTTCCATCGACGCCAACGAGGGCGACTATCTGCTGGGATGGGATACCGACCAGTTCCCCGCCAACGTGTACAGCGCCACCTACTGCATGATGGAGGTCCTCCGCGCCGGCGGCTTTACCAACGGCGGCCTGAACTTTGACGCCAAGGCCCGCCGTCAGTCCAACACCTTCGAGGATATCCTGCTGGCCTATATCTCCGGTATGGACACCTTTGCCCTGGGTCTCCGCAAGGCGCTGGAACTGAAAGCGGATGGCCGTCTGGACCAGTTCGTCAAGGAGCGCTACAGCAGCTATGACAGCGGCGTGGGCAAGAAGATCGTGGATGGTGAGATGACCCTGGAGTCTCTGGCGGATTACGCCGAGGGCCTCAAGAGCTTCGATGTGCCCAGCGGCCGTCAGGAGTATCTGGAATCTGTGGTCAACCGGGTGCTGTTCCACTGAGAAATGACATATTGCGGGCCGCCCGGAAGGGCGGCCCTGCCTAAAGGAGGCGCAAGGCTATGAAGGAATATTTGCTGGGTATCGACCTGGGCACCTCCGGTACCAAGACGGTGCTGTTCCGCAGTGATGGTACGGCCATGGCCGCCCACACGGTGGAGTACCCCCTCTACCAGCCCCAGAACGGCTGGGCCGAGCAGGAGCCGTCCGACTGGTGGCGTGCTGTGCGGGAGACGGTGCAGGCCGTGCTGCACAAAAGCGGTGTGGCCGCCGCCGATGTTGCCGGTGTAGGCATCTCCGGGCAGATGCACGGTCTGGTGATGCTGAACGAGAGGGGAGAGGTGCTGCACCGCAGCATCCTGTGGTGCGATGGCCGCACCGGCGAGGAGTGCCGCGAGATCACCGAGACTGTGGGCGCGGAGAAACTCATCGCCATCACCGCGAATCCCGCTCTGGCGGGCTTTACCGCCGGGAAGATCCTGTGGGTGCGGAAGCATCTGCCGGAGGTCTACAAGGCCTGCCGTCATATCCTGCTGCCAAAGGATTACATTCGCTACTGCCTCACCGGCCAGTTTGCCACCGAGGTATCCGACGCCTCCGGCATGAACCTGCTGGACGTGCCTCGGCGGCAGTGGTCCGACGAGATACTGAACAAGCTGGACATCGACCCGGCGCTGCTGGGCCGGATGTACGAGTCTGTGGACGTGACCGGAACGGTGACGGCGGAAGCTGCCGCCCTGACCGGCCTGGCCGAGGGTACGCCCGTGGTGGGCGGCGCGGGCGACAACGCCGCCGCGGCTGTGGGCACTGGTACTGTCCGCTACGGAAAGGCCTTTACGACGCTGGGCACCTCCGGCGTGGTCTTTGCCCATGCGGACAGCGTTTCCATCGACCCGGCGGGCCGCGTACACACCTTCTGCTCCGCCGTTCCCGGCAAGTGGGCGGTAATGAGCTGCACACTGGCGGCGGGTCAGTCCCTGCGTTGGCTGCGGGATACCTGCTGTGCCGGCGAGGTGGCCGAGGCGGCCAAACAGGGCGTGGACCCCTACGAGCTGATGACGGCCCTGGCCGAGAAAACCCCCATCGGCGCCGACGGCCTGTTGTTCCTGCCCTATCTGATGGGCGAGCGATCCCCGCTGTTGGACGAGAAGGCCCGGGGCGCGTTTATCGGCCTGTCCGGCGGCCATGGCCGCGGCCACCTGATTCGCGCCGTGCTGGAGGGCGTTACCTACTCCCAGCGTCAGTGCGTGGATGTGCTCCGTGGCATGAATGTGCCTACGGAGGAAATGATGGCCTGCGGCGGCGGCGCGCGGAGCGCATTCTGGCGTCAAATGCTGGCCGATGTGTACGGCTGCCCCATCCAGACCGCCAAGGCGGCGTTGGAGGGCCCGGCGCTGGGCGTGGCTATTCTGGCCGGTGTTGGCACCGGTGTGTATCCCTCCGTGGAGAGCGCCTGCGATGCCATCGTCAAGCCGGATACCGTTCTGTGCCCCGATGCGGAATGTGGCCGCGCCTATGAGCCCTACTACCAGCTCTATCTGCGGCAGTATCCCGCGCTGCAGGAGACCTTCCATGCCCTGGCCGCCATGAGGAGCCGGGCATGAGCGGCGCAAAGCGTATCCTGCCGCTGCTGGCGGTCCTGTGCTTCGCCCTGTTTCTGCTGTACGGTGTCTATTTCAACGCCTTTGGCGCCAACGCCGAGTCCATGATGGCCTTTTTCGGCATCACCGAAAGCCGCCAGGGCTTCGTGATGACCATTCAGTCCCTGGGCGGCATCGTGATGACGGTGCTGCTGGGCCTGTTCGGCGAACGGCTCCACAAGCTGTACGGCCTGCTGGCCGGCGCGGTGCTGGTGGGCGTGGCCGGTGTGACCATCGGCACCATGCCCCTGTACGGCAATGACAGCTATGGGCTGCTGCTGGTGTTTGCGCTGATCGGCGGTGTGGGCTATATCACCATCGACCTGCTGATGAACGGCGTCATCGCCGACGTGTTTCCCGAGAAGAAGAGCACGCTGCTGCCCATCGTTCACGGCTTCTACGGTCTGGGCGCCATGCTGGCGCCCCTGCTGGTGACATGGCTTACCGACAGCGGCCGTCCCGCCACCTTTGCCGTACCGTATCTGGTGCTGGGCGCGGCGGCGCTGGTGTTGGGCGCAGTGTTCTGGGCGGTGTCCCGCCGCGCCACGCCCCACACGCCCTATGCCGATATGACGGCCCTGCGGGACAGGTCCGTGGCCAACCCGGCGGAGATCTTTCGTGACAAGCGCGCATGGCTCTATCTGCTGTGCTGTTTCCTGTATCTGTGCTTCCAGAACGGCATCGCCGTCTGGCTGCCCAACTACTACAAGACTGTGCACCACATGGCAGGCGGCGCGGCCAACGCCATGCTCACCCTGTTTTTCCTGGGCGCACTGGTGGTCCGTATGCTCTCGCCGCTGGTGTATAAGCGTATGCCGGTGCGGACTTTCTATCTGCTTACCTGTTTTTTGTCGGCCGGCGTGTTTGCGGTTTTGCTGCTGACGCCGTCCCTGGCCGTCCAGCGGGTGCTTTTGGTGCTGCTGGGCCTGCTGCAGGGCGCGGAGGTCCCGGCCCTGGTGATCCTTTGCTGCGAGACGTTCCCCACTCGGACGGCTTCGGCCTCATCCATCATCGTGCTGGGCGTATCTCTGTCAGCACTGATCGCGCCCACGGTGCTGGGGCGGCTCATCGAGCAGGTAGGCTACGGCATCCCCCTGTGGGGCCTGACGGCCTGCCTGCCGCTGTCGGCGGCGGTGCTGCTGGCCATACGCCGTGACGCACCGGTGCGGGCATGACCTTGCCTTTTCCCCGGGCAGCGGGCAAGAAACTTTTTCACGGGCGCTACTCCCACCCACCAAACCTTCCTTATAAAAACTTCCTTCCTTTATCTCGCTGCCTTTGCTTCAGGCCGTCGGAGGTGTCATTGACGCCTCCGACGGCCTATGGGCTTTGCGGCTATGCGGGGCGCCCTTGCCGTTTTCCCTGCAAAGCACGCTGCATTCCGCAGTATTTTTGGCAATTTTATTTCGGAAAAGTATTACTTTTTTCCTGTGCTGTGCTATCTTACAGGCGACGGTTGGCCACATCTAACTGCTGCAAAATATAGAGGAGCGATCTGCCATGAAGAGATTTGCCATGTTTGCCGCCGGTGTGCTGTTCGGCACCACCGGCATTAAGATTTTGGGCAGCAAGGACACCAAGAAAGCCTAGGGGCGCTTTTTTCACGCATTTTTTTCTTATAGCCGCAGTCACAGTACGGTCCGCCGGAGGCCAGGGTATACGTCCGCACAAAGCTTGTCGCGCCGCCGGTTTCACTCATGGTATAGTCCGGATGACACAGAGCCAGCGTCAGGTCGTACGATCCCAGTTCCTGCATCAGTGTGCAGATACCGCACCGGGTAAACCGCCCTTCATAGCCGCTGCCGCCCGGGTATTCGTAAAAGTCCGTCGGCCGTTCTGGCATGGACAGGACGAGTGCGCCAAGCAGGGCACAGTTGACGATATTCATCTTAAAGCGGTCCGCTGTCAGCTGCCGCCGAGCAGATACCCAAGGACGCACGGGGCCGTTTCATCACCGGAGATACTGCTTTAAAGCATCTCTCCGTTTTGCATGTGGAATGCGAAATACAAAAAGCCGCACGGGAACACCGTACGGCTGGCTTTGCAGGCACAAGGCCTACCGTTATCCAATAATACCCTATTTCGACTGCATTTTCAATCTGAACATCTTAAGGCGTTTTTTGCCCCCAAATTCCGTGTGGTTGTCTCAGTTTTGCCTGTGTGGGTCAGGTTGTGGGTCAAATGAAAAAACGGCGGCAAATTGAACTTGCCGCCACATTACTGTTTTCGCACTTTGACCCATATTTTTCAGCAACTTATGCAGCCAACGCAAAATGAAAAAACTGAACTTTTAACGCAGAAAAACCGCCTAAAAAGGCGGGTTTTCAAAGTTTTTGGTCGGAGTGCGGGGACTCGAACCCCGGGCCTCCTGCTCCCAAACTTTTGAATAAATTTTTTTCTACTTTTTCCGGCGCTTTATAGCCGTTTTTGCTTTATTACGGACGCTCTTCGCAACTCTTGCTTCCACTGTTTCCGCACACTCCACGGCTGTCTGTAGTCAAACATGTGGTCAAAAACCGCTTTCTGAACACCCTCGTGACAGGGGACAGAAAGCGGTTTTTATAGTTTGCCGGAGTGCTGCGGGCAGGTAATCCGCCGCTCAGGTTTGCCGCATTGTACCTCTGCTGGAGAGGTTAAGCAAGTCCTTTATGCAGGGATAGGTGGCGCAGAATTTGCATCGCTATAGACAAAGAATAGGGACTTTCCCTTAATCCGAACTGTATTTTAAGGGAAAGCGTACCAGAAGTAAGGGAAAGTATCTGCGCCCTGCGAGGAAAACGCCGTTGACTTTCGTCGTAATTTTATCATGAATATTTTTCGATTGGCACTCAAAGCAAGTTGATTTTCATCATAGCGATATGAGAATCCTTGAAGAATTCTGGTACAGTAATATTAGGCAGACCAAGTGTGATACTTCGCCCTGCACGGAAAGAAACAGCAGGAACTGATCTGCAGGAATAAAGAGAAGCTTCGTGTCACCATGACGGACGAACAAGAGAAATTGTTTGAGACAGGATCGTGCTGGAGATCATGGACGAATAGACATACGGGTTCTCCTTCACATAGTCCGCATCCATATACCGATGGAGCTTCGTGAGCTTGGGCCCGTCCGGGTTACAGTTGCTGGCAGAGTGACCGAAGATGACGGTATTCCTGTCCAGCTTGCTCCGGCTGCTCAAACGGTTGTCACAGTGGGCGTAGTAGCAGCCCCATTCGCTGTAGTTTCCGTTCTCGTCCTTTTGCAGGTAGTAAGCGTTGTCCTTCGCCTGCACAATGGGGTCGTCCACCTCGGCACCGGGCATATATAGCCACGCCACGGCGTCGGCGTATTTCTTTCTTGCGTCCTTCAGCTCCTTTTGCCGGTCCACGGTGGGGATGATCTCGCCGGTGGGCTGTGGCTCGGTCACTTCGGGTACGCTGGGATATTCCTCTTTCTGATGGCAAGCGGTGGCACTGATCGCCGTCCCCATCAGCATGATGGCGACAAAGGTGCAAAACGGAAATCGAGTGATCTTTTTCATAGTGTTTTCTTCTTCTGCGTGGAAAGGCGGCATGGCTCATGGGTTGTGAATGGTGCGCAGTGTTTCCTGTGACGAAAAAGGAACAGCGCGGAGGCCGGTGTTGTTGACCGTCCGCCGCGCTGTCCTTTGCCTGTTGTGGAATTATGCCAGCGTATGGATGATCTGGCAGTTGCTTGATTTATTCAGCCATGGCCCTCCAGAGAAATGCCACGCTTTGGCTGCAAGTGTAGTCACTTTCGTTGCGGTGATGATATTTCTTTTCGCCGGTTTAGACCAACTTACCCCATGTCAGGGGGCCGACGATGCCGTCCGCACCCAGACCGTTGGCCTTCTGGAACGCCAGTACGGCGGCCTTTGTCTTGCTTCCGAAGATGCCGTCCACGCTGCCGCAGTCATAGCCCAGCGCGTTCAGCAGCTCCTGCAGCTTGCGCACCGCGTCTCCGCGGGAGCCGTAGGACACCATGGGACGCCCGACGACGGTCGTCGTCTCCACAGGCATAGCGGGGCTGACGCCGTAGATCTTGCCCCAGGTGAGCTTGCCCACGATGCCGTCCACGCCCAGGCCGTTGGCCTTCTGGAACGCCGTCACAGCCGCATAGGTCTTGACTCCGAAGATGCCGTCCACGTTGCCGGAGTTGTAGCCCAGCGTGTTCAGCTTATCCTGCAGCGTCTTGACAGCGTCGCCGGTGCAGCCTCTATACAGCATAGGCATATCGGGTACTGTGGGGGCGTAGTAGCTACCTCCGCCGGAGGAGGTGGACTTGTGCCACAGCTGGATAGAGCCGGTCAGCGTCGTATAGTTGGTGTCGCTGGGAGTGTAAGTCCACCCGTAGCTCTTGTTCGCAACCACCTCGGTGGTGGTGGGGTCGTCCCAAGCAATCGTACCGCCGGCAGGCGTAATGGTACCGATACCCAAGGCGGCATCCGCCAGCGTCTTGCCGGAAGCGGTGATCTTGGTATAGGCAGGTTCGCCGGTGGGGGTGGCTCTGGTGATGGTGATCTCCACGGGAGAGCTGGTGACGGCGTTGTATTCGCTGTCGCCCGCCTTGGTGGCCGTCACGGTGACGGAGCCGATCCTGACGGGCGTCAGGACGCCGTTGGAATCAATAGTAGCTTCGCCAGTGCCGTTGGTCACAGTGTAGGTCACCGCGCCGGAACCGGTGCCGCCGCTGGTACCAAGCTGCAAGGTCTGACCGTAGACCACGGTGGTGCCGCCGGTAATGCGCAGTGCCTGCTGATTATCCTTTTCTGTCAGGGTGATAGTCAGGGTGATGGTGAAATCCTCGTAGTTGTTGCAGGAGGCTTTCAGGATGATGGTGATCTTGTCACCCGCCTTGCCGCCGGAGATGGCATAGGTCAGCAAGTTGCCGTCCGCTGCGAAGTCCTGCTTGGGCAGGGCGATGCTCGCCTCGCTGCTGAACGTCCAGTCCTGCCCGGCGGGCAGTCCGGCCCAGTCCGGCGTGTAGGTGTGATCCGAGGCGTCCGTGTACTTCTGCTCCAGCTCGACCGTTTTGAGGTTGCCGCCATCTGCCTTGTTCACCGTGACTTCAAGTTCAATGTTCTCCACTGTGTTGTAGTTTTCGGTGTCCTTCGGAGTGAACTTTGCCTGGAAGGTCTTGGCGGCAGTCGAAGCGCCGCCCACAGATTCGCTGCTATCCATCCAACTCCAGCCGTCCGGCAGCGTCACATCCGCCAGCGCCTGACCGTATTTTGCCGTCAGCCCGGTGGGAACGGTGTAGGTCGGCGTTGCCTTTGCTACCACAAATTCGCAATACACAGCTTCAAATCCGTAGTAGTTATCCGTATCACCAATGCTGGCGTACATACGGTAGGTACCGGCGTTCAGCGCGGGCGGATTGCTGATATCCCACGTCTGAACAGAGCCGCTGTCCGCAGCGGCATAACTGTAGGTCACTTGAGCATTCAAATCGCCCGTCTGGTCTGTCAAGGTCGGTGTGCTGGGCGTTTTACCGTAAGTATAGCCCGCCATGCTGAGCTTGCCGTACTGTCGAGCCTTTTCGACAGTGATATTCGATCTTCCCGAAACCGTTAAATACTTCTCGGTGTCAGTCGGTTCGAAAATCCACTCGGCTGCATAGGTACCGTTCCCAACCACGGGTATATGCGTGCCGTCCACCCATTCAAAGGTTCCATCGACATCCACGTTGTTGACATTATCATGGAGCTTGCCGGAGAGAGCGATGATATTCAGGGCGTCGCCGTAGGTGATGGCGTTCTTGCTCAGCGTCGGTGTGCCGGTGGGAGTGATCCTGTTCTTCGCGCTGACGTTGACGGTCAGCGTGATGTCCTCATAGTTTGCGCTCTTGATCACTACGGTCACTGTGCCCACAGAGCCGGTGGTTTCCACGTCGTTTTTCTGAATGGGCAGGGTCAGCTCGCCGTTTTCCACCTTCGCGCCGCTGGTGTAGTAGCCGTCATTTAGTTTGATTTCGCCGATCTCATAGGTGAGCGCACCGTACGCTTTGGGAGTTTCCAGCGTGGGCAGGGCGGGGAGCGTCACAGTGTAGGTCTTTTCGTGGCCGTTTACAATGGTCAGCGCGGTTTCCTTGGTGAAGTCAGGCGCAGCGGCCTTGATGATGCTGCCAGTCGTAGGGAAGCTGCTCTGCTCCAGGGCGTAATTCTTCGCGGCCTGCCCCATCAGGGTCACTGTGGCAGTGACGTTCTTGCCGCTGCCCACACCGGCCTCGTCAAAGCTGGCGGTGACGGTGTAGTCTGTGTCTCGCTTCAAGGTCACGTTGTCGAAGGTTACGCTGGTAATGTCCGCGTTTGTCGTGCCATCATAAAGCTTGGACGCAACCGTTACCCCGGTGATCGTCAGCGGCTTCTGCCCAATGCGGACCGCCACGCTGGCGGGTGCGGTATCGTTGTGGTTTTCATCGCCAATCACCCGATACCACACGGTATATGCTCCGGCATCGGTGCCGGTAGGGATGTCCGGGCTGTATGTGCCGTTCTCGGTCAGGCTGTACTGCATGGTGCCACCGCTGGTCACACTGCCCGCAGTAATCAGCGCCTGCTCCTGTCCGGTATAGGTCAGATTTTCCTGCGCCGTGGGAGCGTTGAAGGTGGGGGTAGCCTTGTTCACCTTGATGGTCACAGTTCCGGTCGCGGTCGCGTATTCCTCATAGCCCTCCGCCGGGGTGAATGTCCATTCGGCTTCATAGCCGCCCGCGTTAGGATTGATCGTGCCGTCCGTCCACGCGAACGTACCGTTGACGGATTTGCCGGTGTCGGGATCCTTCATCTTGCCCGAAATAGTACTCTTGCTCAGCGCGTCGCCGTAGGTGATCTCGGCTGCGGTGATTTCGCCGTCCGGCGTGGGCTTGATCTGGTTTATCGCGTTGAGGACGAGCGTCAGTTGAAAGTCTGCGTAGTTGGTGGTGGTGACATTCACCTTGACGGTACCGATCTGGCCGGTCATGTTTCCATCTTTCGCATAGAACTGTGCCAAAATCAGCACGCCGTTTTTAAACTCTACGATCGTTTCGTCGTAATAATATCCGCTTTGGCTAACAAGGGAAATATCAGCCTGATTACCATAGCTTATCGTACCATATTCGCCCTCGGACAGTTCGGGCAGCAGCTTGCTGAAATCGTAGGTGTACGTCAGCTGCGTGCCGTTGGTGATGGTCAGCGAACCGGTCTCCGCCGCGGGTGCGGCAGCCTTGGTGATGCTAAACTTCCAGCCATCCGCCGTCAGGCCGTTGGCCGCAGCATAGTTCGTGCTCTCGGCTACATCGATCTTGACGGTGTATTCGCCCGCGTTCTTAGGCGTGGCTTCCTTACCGTCTTTATCGTAGTATTTTACGATGACATCGCCCGTACCGGCCTTTGCGGGAGAAACCGTCGCGCTCTTGACATTGCCGTCATAGGTCAGGCTTGTCGGGGCGGTGAAGGTGAAGTCCTCCGCCTTGGGGGTAGCTTTGCCAATGGTATAGGTCACGCTGGCGGTGGCGCTGCCCATGGTGATGCTGGCGGTGTAGGTACCGGCATTGGTGGGCAGTGTGCCGTTTTCAAGCGTCTGCTGTGTCGGTTTGGTTTGCGTATAGCTGGTCGCGGGCGTCACGCCGGTGGTGAAACTGCCCTCCAGCGTGGCTTGCTTGCCTTTTCCGTCGTAGGTCAGGGTGCTTTTATCGGGGGCCGCAATGGTCACGCTGCCGCCGCTGGCGGAGCACTTGCTGCACTTGGCAGTGATGGTCGCGCCGCTTGCCGTGTACGTCCAGCTATGCTGATGCCGGGTCACGGTGAACGGCTCGCTGTAGCAATTGTAGCCGTTGTCGCTACTCACATAAACGTGGTATTGGTAGCTGCTGTTTTCCGGCAGATTGCTGATGGAGAGCGTCTTGTTCTGCCCGCCGGTATGCGTCGCAGTATTAACATCGTTTAATTTCGTGGTCCAGTCTTTGCTTGATTCGTCAAACCGCTCCCACCAGTAGTAGTAGGTGACGCCCTGCGTTTCGGGCGCGATTACCGCAGTCAGCGTGATGCTGCCGTCCGTCGCAAACGCCGAGTTTCCGGTGTAGTTCGTATCGCTATTCGGATAGATCTTTTCGACCGCGAAGGGCGCTTTTTCAACGGTGACTTCTGACGGGATTGAATTGGCGTTGGGGAGCCATTGGTTATCCTTTGTTTTTTTGTAAGCGTACCCCTTCGCCAGCAGCGCGTAGGGTTTGACATAGCCGGCATCGCTCGTGATCTCGCCGTAGCTGCCGCCGCTGAGGCTGGCGCTGCTGCCGTCGTCCTTTACAGCCACACGGCTGAAGGTGCCGTTGCTCAGCGAAAGCTTTCCGCCGTTCTTCGCCGTGACAATGGCGAGCTCCGTATCCTTGTCGTTGACGGTCAATTCCGCGTCTTTGCCGTCCACCGTCACATAGAAGCTTCCGTTGCTGCCCGTGACCGTCAGAGAAATGCCCTTGGCGATGAGGTCCACACCATCGACCCTTTTCCCGCCGGTCGCCAGCGTCACCGGCCCGCGGGTCAGCTCATAGGCGGTCCGCTTCCCGTAGACAGTGTCATCCACATTCTGATACAGCGTGATGGTCTTTGCACCGTCCGCCGCGTTCGCCGCCTCAATGGCAGTGGCAAAGGCCGTGTACCAGCTCGTTGTGCCGCCGACGGTCAGCGACGCCGTCATCTGCTTGCCGCAGATGCTGCAAGTGCCGTTGCCGTCCTTGCCGCCGTTGTGCGTATGCGACACGACCTTGACATTTTCCAGCGTATTCACTCTATCATTGGTCACAGCCTGATCATCGACTGTTCTGTAATACGCCGCGCCCTCCGCCAGTAGGTCGGCAAGTTTGTGGTCGCTGTAGCTTCTGATCTCCTTAAATGTGCCGCCGGAGAGCTTGACTTTGGTGGTGTAAAAATCCGCGAAGACAAACGTGCCGCCGGAGATCGTGCCCGTGACAGAAGAATTGAAGAACTCAACGCCGCCATGCAACTTATCATTGGTAAAGTTGCCGCCGCTGATGTTCGCGATGCTGCTGCCGTTGAATTTGACATTACCAGTGAAGGTACCGCCCTTGGCGTTCAGCGTACCGTTCACCTCGACGGAGGCGTCGGTAAATGTGACGCCCTCCTTCACCGTCGCCGTGCCGTCGATGGTCGCACCTTTATAGCTGCCGCTGGCAAAGGTCACATTCGCGTTTTCAGCGACCGTCACATTCTTGGCGGTGTGCGTTCCGCCCTCCAGCGTCAGCGTGCCGGTCAGCGGCATGGAGGTGCCGAAAGCATACATATCCCGCAGCAGGGTCAGCGTCGGCTCGGTGCAGCCCTCATTGCTCCAGCCGTTCAAGGTCTGGATGGCCTCTACATAGCCGTTTTCCAGCGCACTGTCTTCCGTGAAGTAGGCAGTCTTGGTCGTGCCGTCAGCGGCCTTGGCGGTGATCTTCGTATACAGTTTCTTGTGGCACACAGAGCATACGGGGTTGCTGTCATCGGCGCACTGATGGACGCACTCCGGGAACTGTACCTTGTACGCTGTATAGCCGGTCAACTCTGCAATTTTAGTGCTCTTATCAACGCTGCTCCATGTACCGCCCTTTTCGCCGTGCAGCTCGCACTTTGCATGGTTGGTTTTCAGCAGGTCTTGAACGGTGAGGCCCTTGCTCTTATTGTTATCCGTGAACTTGCCGATGGTGCAGGCGTTTGTATTGCCCTTCCACAGCTTCAGATTGTAGCCCGTACTTGTGGAGCCAGCCGCAGCATTGCTTAAAACCAAATCGCCGATTTTGCCGCCAAAGCGCTCCAATGCGCCGCCGGCCTGCAGCTCCACGCGCGAAATCTCGCCGGTGTAGGAGGTGTCGACTGCAAGCGTTCCGTTGGAGTGAACGAGGAACTTGACCGTGAGCGGCTGCGTTCCGCTGTTCGTGCCGGAATTCATGACCGTCAGAGTCCTGGGATTGTTCCCGCCTCCGACACTAATGTAATAACGCTCGCTGCTGACAGTTTTGCCATTCAAATCCAGCGTCGCTGGGGAATTGTAAGCAGCAGAGCAATTTCCTGTGAGCGTCACATCCCGCAGCAGCGTCACGGTGCTGCCTCCAGCTGCATCAAACGCCTTCGTCAGCGTCTGATAATAGGCGCTATCGCCCACGCGCGCGTCGAATTGCGTATGGCACTTCTTGCAGGTGTAGCCGGTATCGTCCATCTCGTGCGTGCATGGCACAAGATAGACCTTGCCGTCATCGCCCAGGCTGGTCACGCAGCCGGCGGCGTCCGCCTTGAAGTTCTCGGCGCTGAGCGTCACGCCGCTTGCCGGTTCGGCGATGGCCCCAAGATTTATGCCTTCACGCACGCCCACACGGATGACCGAATCCTCTCTCAATGCGCCTGATACAAGAATGGGCAGCTTCCAAGCATAATTGGCGTAATAACCGGCCTTCACCGAGCCGGAAACGGTAAGTTTAGGGTTTGTGCTTTCTGTTCCGCCGTAGTAAACGTCATGTTGATTGTTGCCGGTAACGGTGGCATCGGTGAGGGTAATAGCGCCCTTTCCATAGATGCCGCCGCCCTCATAGGTGCTGTTGTTTCCGGTGATCGTCACATTCTTGACGGTTACCCCTCTCTGCGAATAAATGCCGCCCCCGTGGCCATAACCTGTATTCCCCGTGGCGGACGCCTTGTTGCCGGTGATCGTGGCGTTGGAGATCGAAACACTGCCGGCGTTAAAGTGGATATAGATGCCGCCGCCGTTGCCCTTGGTGGCCGTGTTGCCGGTGATGGTGCCGCCGTCCATGGTGAAGCTGCACTGCTCACCCACATATACGCCGCCGCCACCGCCGTCGGATGCGCCTGCGGTGTTGTTGGAAATTGTGCCGCCGTATATGGTGAAGCTCGGCGGGTCAGTATGATTCGTCGTGCCGACAAGGAACACACCGCCGCCGGAGCCGCTGTCTGTTTTATTACCGGTAATCGCTCCACCATACATGGTAAAGGACGAGCCGGTCTGATAGTCGGCGCCCTTTTTACCGACCTGCACGCCGCCGGTGATCGTGCCGCTGTACAGCTCAAATTTGCCGCCGTTGACGAGCACTCCGCCTTGAACCCCGCCGCTGTCGGCGCAGTCAGTCAGCGTCAGCGTCGCGCCGCTGCCGACCGTGATACTGCCGGAAATCGTCTGCCCGTTCAAGCAGAGGTTGACCTCGCCCGTTGGCACAATCCAGTTCCCCGACACAGACTGCGTCAGATAATAGCTGCCCGCAGAATCAGGCAGGGAATCGGCTGCATTCCACGCTGTGACTGCCGAGTCATGCTCATGACCGTTGACCGTTGTGCTGCTGTTCTTGCCGCAGACGCAGTGGCTCGCATGGGAAGCTCCCTGTACCGCCGACACTGCGGTATCCGCTTCGCCGTCTTGCGCCTCGCCGCTGCTGTCGGCATCACCGCCGTCCGTACCGTCCGGCACGCTGCCATCTTTGCCGCCAGTCAGCCCGGCATTCTCACCGGTGGTGTAAGTGCTGTTGGCATTTGCGGCATCCTGCACCACGCCTGCTTCCTCCGCCAGCGCCGCCGTGGGCAGCAGCGTCAGGCAGAGCATCAGGGCCATGAACAGGCTCAAAACTCGTTTTTTCATAAGATCCTCCTTTAGGATATGCGTATAGGGTTTATATCCAGCCCGTTTTAGCACAGGCACAGCTTTTATAGATCATCCGGAATGAGCCGCAGCTTTTTCGCGGCGGTCTTGGCCTCCGCCCGGCGCTTCACGTCCAGCTTGTCGAGGATGTGGCTGACGTGGGTCTTCACGGTCGGCAGCTTCACATCCATGATCTGCGCGATCTCGGCGTTGGACTTGTCCGCGCAGAGCAGATGGAGAATTTGCAGCTCCGTGGGCGTCAACTCCTCACCGGGGGCAAGGCGGGGTTCGAGGAAATGCGGGTAGAACGCCGCCTGCGTCCGCACCGCCGCCATCAGCCGCTTGCGCCATGCTTTGTCGCCGTCCCAGTCCAGCGCTTCCAGCAGCGGCAGCACCGCCGTGCCGTATACGCTGACGGTGCGGATGAAGCGGTACTCCGCTGCCGCGTCCAGCGCCGCCGTCAATCGCTCGCGCCACCGCTCGTCCTTCTTGCGGTACAGGGCAATGGCAGTCAGGACATTCAGGTGAATGCCGTCGATGATGCGGGCACAGTTTTGGATGTACGGCTCCAGCGGGGCAAGCGTCAGCAGCGCCGCGTCCGGTCTGCCGTCCGCCAGCTCCACCATGGCCTGGGTGAGATACTGGTAGCGCCGCATGACGTTCAGGTGCGTCGGCTCCCGCGGGGCTTTTTCCCGATACCACGCGTCCGCCGCGTCAAGGTCGCCGGTGTGCATGTCAATACGGCAGAGCATGGCGTCCATATTGGGCAGAAAGCGTGTCAACCCGCGCTCGGCAAAGCATTCACGGAGTACCTCGATGGTGTGCCGCGCGTCGGCGGGCTGTCCGCTTGCCAGCTGGCTGCGGGCCAGCAGTCCACTGACGGCGAACTCCATGTCCGGCGTGCCGCGGTTGCGGACCTCGTTCAGCTGTGGGAGAAGGGACAGCATCCGACCGGCCACGTCCTCCCCCTTTTCAAACTTGCTCTCGGCGATGGCGCAGTCCGCAAGACCCACGCCGTCCCGGCTCAGCACCGTCTCCACGGGGAGACGGAGGGTTTTGTAGAGCAGGTCGTCCTTTTTGCTCCATGCGGAAAAGTCCTTGCCGCCGTTCATGATGCTGGGCAGCGCGCTTGTGACGGAGAAGGACGGCAGCGTCACTTCCTTGTTCATCAGCAGCCGGAACACGGCGGGAATGGTTTCCGTCAGACCGTTCACGCCCCGCTGGGGGAGAGAAATGTCCAGCCATGCAAGGCGGCTGCGGGCTTGCTTTCCGGCGGCGTCCTGCCTGCCGCAGCGCTCGGCAAATGCTTGCAGCTCGCCGTACCAGCGCTCCGAGCCTTCGTAGTCCATCGCCAGCGCGCAGAGCATGCTCATGCCCTGCATCAGCGAGGGAGAGGCGAGAATTTCCGCCTCCGGCAGGCTGCGGTAGTATTTTTCCATCTCGGCATAGTGACCCATGCCGGGGTGGAGTTCTGCATTGCGCACCAGCAGCTCGGAGACCTTGGAATGGTCACCGCCGCTGGTGTAGCATTCCAGGGCGTGGGCGTAGTCCTCCTTCAGCTCATAGTACAGCCCGCCCCGGCTGAAGAGCGCTTTGCGCTTTTCCTCGGTATACTCCCGTTCCATCTCCCAGAGGAGAAAAGCTCGGAACCCCGACCAGAAGTGGAAGCGCTGGCAGTCGTCATAGCGCAGCATAGTGGTGTATCGAAGAAGCCAGTCCAGCCGTTCGCCGGCACGGGGATCGCCGCTGACCATCCGTGCCATTTCCAGGTCAAAACTTTCAAAGGGGGCCAGCTCCAACAGGAAGCGCCGCACCGGCAGGTCAAAGCGCCGGTAGATGGCGGTCTCAAAGTAGAGGAACACCTCGTGGAACACCCGCGCCACCAGCTCCGGTGTCCACGGCTTGTCCGGGGACATGCACCGCGCCGTGATGGCCACACCCAGCGGATAGCCCACGGATTCTTTCAAAATTCCGTCGATCTCGCTATCTGTTACATTTGCTCCCGAAAGCTGAAACAGTCGCCGCACATCGTCCGCGTCAAAAAGCAGGTCGTCGGCCTCCAGCACCGTCATCAGCCCCGTGTACTGAAACGCCGTCAGGCAGCCGGGCGGCACACCGCGCGAGAGCAGCACGAAATGGCGCTCCGGACTTGAGCGAATCAATTCGCAAAGAGCCTGCTGCCCGGCTTCCTCCTGCATGAGCTGAAGATCGTCAATCAGCAGAATGTCCCAATCCTGCGCTGACGGTGGGATCGCGCAGTCTGGGCCTGCCGCGCTTTGCCGCAGCACATTCCGCCCGCGCAGCAGCGCGTCCGCCAGCACGGTCTTTCCAAAGCCGCAGGGCGCGCTGAAAAAAAGGACTCTGCCATGCGCCATGAAGCTGTCAAACCGTTTCTGAACAGAGGGCTTTATGATGATATTTTCGGTCATTTCTTCCCTCCCTTTGATACAGAGTGAGATTGTCATAAGCCTTTTGCCATCTATCTCAAATTATATTATACGCGGCTGTTCTGAAATGTAAATCATACCAAAGGATGAGACGCGCTGCATAGCAAACGGCTGTGCAGGCAGCATTTCGTAAGGTGAAAAAGAAATCGCACAGCATCAGGCCAAAATGCTTGCGCTGTGCGATTCGGTGTTTACTTATAGAGTCTTGTCACTTCTTACTGCGTCACCGGAGAATCAAAATTAAAGTCGCGGCGCAATGCGGCCTGCCCATGTTCTGTGTGATATTCGTCTTCAACGCGCACAGAGCAATTATATTTCGACAATCGTATAGCATGAAAACGAGTTGAATAAAACGAGAAAAAGGAAATTAGTTGTATCTTTTCTTTGAACGTACGCTGCTTTTGCAAACAGTATTTCATGCTCCCGGTTGCGAAGCATCCGTTCGTGATACTTCCCGCCCTTCTTGTTCTGGTTCAGTATCCAGAGCGTGACACTGATATCGGTGGTGATAAACAGTTCCCGAGGAAGAATGACAATGGCTTCCACCTTATCATTCTGAATCAGTTTTTTGCGAATCTCTAAAGTGTCACTGTCGCCCAACGCACCGTTCGCCAGCAAGAAACCCGCAACGCCGTCTGCGGCCTTCAAATGCGAAAGCATATGCAAAATCCATTAGATGTGGCCCGTGCCGGAGGCAAGGTGGCTGGCGATGCGCGAAAGGCCATTGAGACGCAGACCGGCGTTCCTGTCATCACTTCCAAGAACGCCGCGCAGCTCAGCGAAGTGGTTACAAATCTGCTGGAAGATGCGGGGAATAAAGAAAAATAGCATTCAGACTCTGCATGGGGCGGTTTAAAATCTGCCTCGCTATAGACAAACTTATCGGGAATACTTTTTCTACTCGTTTATAGTGCTTTTTTGCACCTTTTAATTCATTTTACTTACTCTTTGACGCTCTTATCTCCGCTGTTTCCGGGTGTTCCAGAGCCGTCTGTGGTAATCTATGTGGTCGAAAACGCTTCCCACCCGGTTTTCGGTGAAGATTCATCGGTGTCGGACGGGAAGCGGTTCTCATTGCTGTTGGCTGCATTGTAACTCTGAGCAGGCAGTTATGCAAGAAGTTTCTGCGGGGGTGGCGGCTCAGAAGCTGCGGCGCTATAGACAAAGAATACCCTCACGCATTTGCTCTCTAAAGGTGAAACTCGCTTTCCCTCAATAACTATCACATTCCCTTAATTTGATTGGTATTTTAAGGGAAAGTCACCCCTTCCATCACAGCCTCACTTTTCCAAAAGATCCTCCATTGTGCAGCCGAGGACTTTCGCGAGGCTGAGAACAGTTTCCGCGCTGGCTTTGTTGATGTCTTTGTTGCGCTGCTCGTACATTTGAATAGACCGAAGGCTGACATTGCTTCGTCTGGCAAGCTCCGCCTGCGTACAGCCATAGAGCGTGCGGATGCGCTTGAGGTTGGTATCAGCGAAGTACTCGCGTACTTTGGCATCGGCAATATCGGCGAACTTGCTGATGTCCGCTTCGTGGAGAGGCGCATACATCCGCTCTAAATCTTCAAACGAGAGAACCTTAAAAATATCGCTGAACTTCCTGCCGGAGAACCGCTGGTAGTAGGCGACGGCCCAGCCGATCCAATACTCTCTGGAGCGGTTGAAATTGGCTTTCGGTTTGACCGTCGGCGCTTTGCCCGTAGTCTCAACCAGGACATCAACAGCCGCTTCGATACCGCTTTTCCCCATAATATAGGCAGCTTCGCCGTTCTCGATTCGGTTGCTGACGGAGCTGACGGAAAACAGTTTCATGAAGCTGCCTCCGGCGATTCCGCATGCGTTGATGGCATAGTCGAAGGCATCGCCCAGCAAGGCCTGCGCATTATTTAGATACATTTCTTGGTATGCGTGGGTCATCGTTCCGAATGCCTCCTCTCATAATGTCAAGCATGTACAGGCCGTCAGTCGCCTCTTCGAGCATTTTCGAATAAAGCTGGTCGGCTTCGTCGTTTCGCGCCTTGCGGAGAACATAATATTTTTCCCTTTCTGCGATGGAAAATCCCTCGTAATGCAGCAGGGAGAATGCGTATTTAGACTTGACGACGATCTGTTCGCCCAACTTGCCTAGGCGCATAGCACTTGCAAGCTGCTGCACGGAAATTCCATTATTCAAGAAAGACGCCGCAAAGTCGAAATAGGAGTCGTCGGCTCGGTAGCCAATGATCAAGTCATAGGCGTTGACATTGACGCCGAAATTTTCGATCAAATATCGTTTGGCCCGCTGCGCGACCGGATTATTGATAGAGAACAGACGGTGCTCTACCAAAACGGCGATCCAGTTCAGGATCGTATAGTCCGGACTGTTCAGATTCAGAATTTTTAGGTATTCCGTATCAAGGCTGTAACGATTGGCAAAGCCGTTGCGCAAAGAGGATACGGCCCATTCTTTGGCAAGCGCTTCGCTTTCCGTGCAGTAAAAGCCCAGCCCGAAGTCGTTGTTCTGCTTACCCAACCCAAAGGCGGGAGCCTCTACGATCTGCTCAGAGCCGTGATATAGGGTGATTTTCTGATCCATTTCCGCATCCTCCTAAGTATCTCTGTGTAAATTATATCACCAAAGTGATACAAAATCAAGTTGTATTTGTGGGGAGATTAATATGCAAGTGTTTTTTGCGTGAGTAGCGGCGCAAAAGTTGAGCAGCTGTAAGCAAAGAATAATCACTTCCTGCACGAGTGGCTTGCACAACAAACACTGTGGCAGCACGCACTATGACGCAAGGTCAGCGTCAGGATTGAATTTAATAGCAATCCTTATCGTTTTTATTTTGCGGAAATCGTGATATTTCACTATTTTCTTGTTTTTTACGCCTAAATATGCTATCATAATATACAACACTGGCAAGTGTTGGAATGGGCCCTGGCGGTATGGCTACAATAGGCCGAATGCTCTGCCAAGCGACAGGGCACTTTTTGTGTATCGGTATGGAGAAGATATTTTATATCTGTGCGTTATAAAAAACTCCGGAAGATGCTTATCGATAAGAATATGAAGAAAAAAGGCTTATGTGAAAAGGCGGGCATCAGCCCAGCATCTGTCACCAAGATGGGACGGAACGGACATGTCACCACGGAGATACTCGTGAAGATTTGCGCAGCGCTGGATTGTCGAATTGAGGATATTGTAGAAGTCGTGCCGGACGATAAATAAAAACAGATAAAGACGAGATTAGGAGATCAATATGGGAAAAGAGTTGTTCAAGAATATCCCCAGTAAAGTTGAGGATTTAGTCAAAGGTGTACGCAATGGTCGTATCGGCTTACCTGATCTTCAGCGTCCGTTTGTTTGGAAAGATAATAAAGTCCGTGAACTTTTTGACTCCATGCTCAAAGGGTATCCTATTGGCTACATTATGCTTTGGGAGTCTCCGGCGGATTACGAAAGCAAAAAGAGTACAATCGGTGATAACTCAAAGACTTACGAAGAACCCAAAGAACTTGTCATTGATGGACAGCAGCGACTGACCGCCCTTGTTGCAGCTATGTTTGCTGTTAAGGTGAAAGACAAGAACTTTGCAGATCGTGAGATCAAAATCTCCTATAATCCGCTGACTCGTGAATTTGCCGTATGGTCTCAGGCATATGAAAAGGACACTGAGTGGATCAGCCGTATCAGTGATGTTTTCCTGGCAAAAGAGGATAATTCCATCAGTTCTCTGCGGCGTCATTTTATCAAGGAGGCTAACGAAGGCCGTAGTAAGAAGGAATTTCCGCTGTTAACAGACGAGGAAGAAGATAGAATCGAAGATAGCATCAATGCTCTACTGAATCTGTCCGATTATTCTCTGCCTACTTTGGAGATTAGCTATAACGCAGATGAGGAAGATGTCGCAGATATTTTTGTCCGGGTCAACTCTGGTGGTCAGAGCTTGACGGAGAATAACTTCATCCAGACACTGATCTCTGTTTATGAGAACGAAACCAGCGATAAGATCAATGCGTTTGCGGCAGCGTCCAGAATCCCGGCTGCCAATACCTCATACAACACGCTTTTGGCAATCGAGCCTTCTCATCTGATTCGCATGGCCGTCGGTTTCGGCTTTAAACGTGCTCGGCTGAAATATGCCTATATGCTGTTGCGAGGCAAGAATCTAGAAACCGGAAAGTTCTCCGATGAGGTGCGTCATGATAATCTCCAAATTTTCAAGGATGCTTTGGATAAGGTAATGAACCTGAATAACTGGCACAACTTTATCAACATCGTAGCCGAGGTTGGATATATCAGTGACAAGCTGATTGCCTCCTCCAATGCGATTGTTTTCAGTTATGTTCTTTACTTGATTGCTAAGTATGACTATAAGCTGGATGCTGCACAACTCAAAAAGTGTATTAGTAAGTGGTTCTTTATGAGTACCATTACATATTTCTACACCGGTTCTACGGAGTCTGAAGTAGAGAAACAATTTGCGGATTTGCGTGATGTTCATACTGCAGGTGAATTCATCGCTTATATTGACCGTGTTATCGAAACACGATTTACGGACGATTACTTTAGTTTGACTCTGCCTAATGAGCTGAACAGTGCGGCAGCTATTTCGCCTGCATGGTATGGATATGTGGCAACTCAGATTGTACTCAATATACCCATGCTGTTCAGCAACACTCCGATATCCAAATACTTTATTTTGGGATCCAGCGGAACAAAGAATGCGATTGATAGGCACCATATCTTCCCAAAGAACTATCTGTCTGGAATTGGGTTTACCAGTGACCGTGACAGAAACCAGATTGCAAATTTCACCTATCTCGACTACGCCACCAATATTGAGATTTCGGACAAAGCCCCTCAAGACTATGTCTATCATTACCGCCAAAAACTTGGTGAAGATGGTTACCGCAAAGCATGTGAGGAACATGCTTTGCCAAAAAACTTCGAAGGCATGGAATACATGGCGTTTCTGAGTCAGCGTAGAATCTTGATGGCGCAAACTGTTCGCAAGGCGTATCATAGACTGTGTGAGTGATATTTATTACAAACAAAGCCTTTCGAGGCGGTTGCGTGCTGTGTACAGAAACCGAAGGGAATACAATATCCAACATTTGGAACTAACATGGCGTGGAAAGGAGTCACGCAATGATTACAATTGATTCTTTAATTGGGCAGATGAAAAATCTTTTTGCCATTAAAACACCAGTTCGCTTCGATACGCCGGAGTATATTCAATTTCATAGTGACCTAATTCAGTACATTTACGAAAATCACTTTGAAGAGAGTGACGAGTGGAAAATCATTTCCCGTAATCTTGTTTACACCTCAACGCAGAGAATGGCAGTGGGAGAAGGCAACACAATTTTGATTCAATTAGATGCCTTGAAGCGCAGGGAACTGGGACTCCGTTTTGCGGTTGACTGGAAGCTGGTTCACCCGGATATTGTTCGGGTGGCACGGTCACTGTATCAAGATGGCCATTATTTTGAATCTGCGCGCAGTGCCTTTATCGAAATAAATGCCAAAGTCAAAAAGCTTTTCCCAGAGCTTAGAGGAAAGGACGGAAAGCAGTTGGATGGTTACCCTCTTATGCAAACAGTTTTTTCGGCCAAATCTCCTGAGATAGTGATTGCAGACACCTCAACGGATACAGGTGAGAATGTTCAACGAGGATTTATGGATATGTTTGCCGGAGCAGCGGCTGCCTTGCGAAATCCAAAGGCCCACGAAAATGATTCCATTACAGCAGAGAATGCAGCACGGCAGTTAATATTTGCCAGTATGCTGATGTACAAGCTGGATGAGGCTTTGGAGCGAGAGGAAAACAGCAACATAGCAGCAGTTGAAAAAAGTTCAACTGATTGCTGATACAGACCTCGCAAGCAATGGACACGGAGGAGGATAACAGATGGATTGCAGTTTATTGATTGCCTATTTGCGGCAGAAACAATATATTGCGGATTTGGAAAAGGATATTCTGGATACATGGAACGAGCTTCAGAAAACACCATTTGACTATCGTTCTGCACAAATGCAAGTTATAAAGAATGACGCAAAGTATCCGACGGTTTCCACCGAGATTGCAGCGTTACCGACCACTGTGCCAAAGCCAATAGAACAGTTCACGGAAGCCGACATAAGGTATAATCTTACTATGCAGCTCGTAGCACTTGCGGTGAAAGAGGGATGGCAGAGCAATTTTTAGGATCTGTTCTGATACGGCAAGAATAAACCGAGTCGGGTTAGAACAGCATCGTCGAATGAAAATACAATGCTTTCCAAAGCTTCTGCTGACGATGAAATACAGAAGAAGCGCTTTGCGGAGGAGATAGGTATGCCGAGAATTATCAGAAACGCAATCAGATGCAAAAAATGTGGAGATGTCATCGAAAGCAAAACCGTCCATGATTTCAAGTTTTGCAGCTGTGGCTCGTGCGCTGTGGATGGCGGCCACGATTACCTTCGCAGGTGTGGAAATCTTGGGGATTGGGATGAAATGTCCGAAGCAGAAAAGGTTGAGGGCAACACACATTGACTTAATTTTAATCATGGGAAGTTGGTGACACTATGCCCCTTATCATCGTTCGCAACGACATCACGAAAATGCCTGTGGACGCCATTGTCAACGCAGCCAAGGAGTCCCTGCTGGGCGGAGGCGGGGTGGATGGGTGCATCCACTGGGCGGCGGGGCCGGAGCTGCTGGCCGAATGCCGACGGCTTGGCGGCTGCAAAACCGGCGACGCCAAGATCACAAAAGCCTACCTCCTCCCCTGCCGGTATGTGATTCACACTGTGGGGCCTGTGTGGCGAGGCGGCGGGCATGGCGAGCGGGAGCAGCTGGCCTCCTGCTATCGGACGAGCCTGGCGCTGGCCCAGGCGCACAACTGCGAAACGGTGGCGTTCCCGTTGATCTCCTCCGGCATCTTCGGCTACCCCAAGGATCAGGCGCTGCGGGTGGCGGTGGACACCATCGGCCAGTTCCTGCTGGGCAGCGACATGACGGTCTACCTGGTCATTTTCGACCGCGCCGCCTACCAGATCAGCGGCAAGCTGTTCGCCGACATTGCCGAATACATCGACGACCACTATGTGGACGCCCACATCGACACTCGCCGGGAGCGCCTGCGCGGGAGCTTTGACCTGCAAAGCCAGCCGCTGAGCGTCTACGAAGATGCCGCACCGCAGTACGCCTCCGCTTCCGTGGCCTCAGGCAACCTGGACGATCTGCTGGCGCATCTGGACGCCGGATTCTCTGAGACCCTGCTGAAGCTCATTGACCGCAGCGGCAAAAAGGATTCTGAAATCTACAAAAAGGCCAATGTGGACCGCAAGCTGTTCTCCAAGATCCGCAACAATCCGGACTATAAGCCCTCCAAGTCCACGGCCATCGCCTTTGCCATCGCCCTGGAGCTGAACCTGGACGAAACCCGCGACCTCATCGCCCGGGCGGGCTATGCCCTCAGTGCCAGCAGCAAATTCGATGTGATCATCGAATATTTCATCGGGCGGGAAAAGTATGATATTTTTGAAATAAACGAGGCGCTGTTTGCCTTTGATCAGAGCTTATTGGGGGCGTGAATGGCAAATGATTACAGAAAAACAGATACAACTATTTTCGAAGTATTGCACAAAAAACTTTGAAGCGGAGATAAAGGGCGTTCGTAAGATTGAGTGGGAATAATTTCACACCCGTGAAAAAGCCCGCAAATAAAGGCTTTTCGCCGTTTGAAAGCCCTCTGTGGCAACAAAATGGCAACATTATTTGAATTATTGTAAAAGAAAAGAGCTAACTGATTTTTTGAGAAGTCAGTTAGCTCTTTTTTGTTTTTTATTAAGCAATTACTTTTTCGAGGCAAGCACTTGTAATACCTTTTACTGCACTTTCAGTAATAAGACCAATACAACTTTTAACTAGTTCTTGAGGCTTTTTACTTTTTAGGAACTCGTTACTTTTGTTTGTTGCAAAATAATATTCAATATTATTATGTAATTCAATACGTATGTATCCGGCATCGGCTAAATCTTTAATATAAACCTGAAATTCAACTTCATTTAATTTATAAAGCTTTGCACAAACGCCTTCTCTGTTAATACAAGCTTTAACTATACTTTTATAGATTGCATTTGTGGTTTTGGCTCTTGCTTTTGTATATGGTGGACGTGCAAGCTCTGGAATAAAATATTCATTTGATTCTTCATTTATATAAGCTCCTGAGATATATCCATCTTTTATCCATTTAATCACAGCACTTTCGTTTTTTAAATCAAATAAATTCATAAACTCCTTAATTGTCATTATAGTAGCTCCTTATTTATTGGAATTAAAAGCGTTAAACTTTGGATGAGCCAGAATATCAACGGTCTGAACCGCCTGCAATGATGTCGGCGAGAAGTTATAAGGCAAAGTTTGTTGAGCCGATTATAGCTCGATTTAAGTCTTTAGTCAGCACATTATTTGCACGATATTTCAAGGCGGTGGACAGTTATCATAGGTTAAACATTACAAACGGCAACCTATATCGTGAGAACAAAATGTTATCGAAAATAAACAGCAAGCTGAAAAGCGAAAACGAGAACTTGCGTTCAGAGGTCAAGGATTATAAGCTTTTGCGCAAGGTTTTCGGGCATAAACAGATTGACGAGCTGCTTGAACAGGCAAGAAATATTAAAGGTCGTAAGCGTGAAAATCCACGCTCAAGATAAATAAATTTTTGGAGGTAAAACAAAATGGCAAACACAATTTTTGAACAAACAGGTGGTACTTATACGCAGGCGGGCGACTATATGTTGCCTGATTTATTACCGGCGGAAGAAGAAACGGAAGCGAATATCGGCGTTTGGGGAATGAGGCATAAACGATATTTGAAGCAAAATCACAAAGTGCTTTACTACAATTTGCTGACAAGCGGTAAGCTCAATTCATATCTTGTAGATATTGAACAGCAGGCTCAAGACCTTTTTTCTCGGCTTGTAAAAGACTTAGCCGAAAAAGAAAATGTAACCGAAAACTTAAAAGCAACCGACCAAATGCTATGGGTTCGAAAAATGAACAATATCCGTAACCGTGCAACGGAAATTGTAAATGCGGATATAATTTACAAGGTATAAACACAACTACGGCAGGGAGCAATCCCTGCCGTTATTCGTTTCTGAAATTTTACATCAATCACGAAATATGATATTGCTATTATTCGAGATTTAGAATATAATATAGTAAATGACACACAGTGCAGAAACAGGAGGTTTTTATGGAATTTATGTCTGCAAGAGAAGCCGCTGATAAATGGGGCATTTCCCAAAGAAGAGTGGCGGTTTTGTGCTCTGAACAAAGAATTAAAGAAGCAACTATGGTCGGTAATATGTGGATTATTCCTTCTTCCGCAGAAAAGCCCATAGATGCAAGAAGTACACGATATAATCAAACCGAAGAAAAAGCAGTTAAACCTTTTTTGAAATGGGCAGGCGGTAAAGGGCAGCTTATTAAAGAAATTGAGCGCTACTATCCTTTTGAAAACGGCGAAATAACCAAATATGCCGAGCCATTTGTCGGCGGTGGTGCTGTTTTGTTTGATATACTTAGTAAATATGATTTAGATGAAGTTTATATCAGCGATATTAACGCTGAACTTATCAATACTTATCGTGCTATCAGAGATAATATTGATGATTTAATTGAAATACTTTCTGCAATGCAGAATGATTTTATACCGCTTGATACAGAACATAGAAAAGGATACTTTCTTAATAAACGTAGCAGATTTAATGAACTAAAAGTCAACGGTGACAAAAATATAAATCTTGAAAAAGCGGCATTGATGATTTTTTTGAACAAAACCTGTTTTAACGGCTTATACCGTGTGAACAAAAAAGGTTTATTTAATGTTCCTATGGGAGCATATAAAAACCCGATGATTTGCGATGAAAACAATCTCAAAGCAGTATCTGAGAAGTTGCAGAGAGTTACTATCGTATGCGGAGATTACAGAAAATCGGCAGACTTTATTGACGAAAATACCTTTGTTTATTTTGATCCGCCATACAGACCTATTACAGATACGGCAAGTTTTACGGCATATACCGAGAATTTGTTCAACGATGAGGAACAGATTGAACTTGCACGATTTGTTGATGCTATGCACAGAAAAGGTGCAAAGGTTGTAATCAGTAATTCTGATCCCAAAAACTCAAATACAGAAGATGATTTCTTTGATAATATTTACTCTGCTCATAAAATCAAACGAGTTGAAGCAACTCGAATGATTAACTGTAACAGTGAAGCGAGAGGAAAGATCAAAGAATTGCTGATATCGAATTTTTAAGGGGAGTGACTATGGAAATCAGAGAAGGTACTCGGCGCATCGAAAACGGAACCAAACAGGCAATTATAGAATTTGTATTTACCGATTACATCATTTTTGTTTTTCAAGGAACTCTGTCTCAATTCGACATTGTAATCAAATACAAGAAAGACGGGAAGCGGATTCGCACACCGAAGCATATTCATTGGGTTGTTGATATTCTGATGAAAATGCAGGGGAACGAAGCACTTACTAAGCAGTATTTGAAAGCTATTCAAAACTGTTGGAACATCTGTGTTCCTCTCACTAACAACGACTATGACACTTTGAAATCGTTAATTGAGGACGGCGAAGAAGAAATTGTCATTGAACAGTATTTTGACCTCAACGCCTTCGGTGAATACGATGTAGAATTCTTGTATGTTTTGATGGAATTGTTAGCGGTACAGGAAAAGACAAACAGAGCTGATGCTTATATGTTCGGAAAAATTATCGAAGAACTGCTTGAAGCTGACCGAGATATTTTCAAAATCATTTCAACGGCAGGCTTTGGCGGAAGAAGGGGTTAATATGGCAAATAGGAATTTTAGCACTTGGCTGTCCGGTTTTCGTGACAGTATTGCAGATTACGGATACTACATAGATTTTGAAAAAGTCCATCGCAATGTCGATGGTATTAAGGTTGAACTTAACATTCTCAACTCTCTTATTGGCTCTAAAAATATCAAAGAGGATTTCAAAGCGTTAATCAAGAAATATCCTGAAACGCTGAAATGCATTCCTTTGTTGCTTGCGGTTAGAGCAAATGAGATTTACTGCCAGGATGAAAACGGCGGTTATATGTATCAGTTTTATTTTGGCAAATATCCACCTAATAGTCATGCTCATTATGAACGCTACGCATATTTTATGGAACACACAGGTCTGTTCGACTTGCTTGAGAACCATATCATTAATAACCTTGTTGACTATGCGACAGGCGTTGAAACTGGACTTGATTCCAACGGTCGCAAAAATCGTGGCGGTCATTTGATGGAGGATTTGGTTGAGAGCTTTATTAATAAAGCCGGTTTTGTAAAAGACAAGACCTATTTCAAGGAAATGTATATTCATCAGATTACCGATAAATGGGGCGTTGACCTTTCAGCCATATCTAATCAAGGAAAGACAGAAAAGCGTTTTGATTTTGTTGTTAAAACACCTAATATGATTTATGGTATCGAAACGAATTTTTACGGCAGTGGCGGAAGTAAATTAAACGAAACAGCACGCAGCTACAAAACACTCGCTCTCGAAACCGACACAATCGACGGTTTTACTTTTGTTTGGTTTACCGACGGAAAAGGTTGGACAAGTGCTCGCCATAATCTTGAAGAAACCTTTGATGTTATGGAACACATTTACAATATTAAGGATATGGAAAATGGCATAATTACAGAGGTTTTTGAATAATGGCAAAGAAAATTACAAAATGGGAACCTGATGATTTTGAGCTTGAAATGACTACACATTGGTCTTTTCCAAAGCGTGGCGATTGGGCAACTCACGATGCAAAATGGCGTGGAAATTGGTCGCCATATATTCCACGAAACATTATATTAAGATATTCAAAAGAGGGCGATGTAGTTCTTGACCAATTTGCAGGTGGTGGAACTACCCTCGTTGAAGCAAAGCTTTTGAACCGTGATATTATCGGTGTTGATGTCAATGATGTTGCACTTGATAGGTGCAAAGAAAAAGTGAATTTTGAACACGATGGGGCAAACGGAAAAGTTTATATCCGTAAGGGTGATGCTAGAAATTTAGATTTTCTTTCAGATGAAAGTATAGACCTTATTTGCACACATCCGCCCTATGCCGATATAATTAAATATAGCGATGGCATTGACGGAGATTTGTCGCAACTCAAAGTGAAAGATTTTCTTGAAGAAATGAAAAAGGTAGCTGCAGAGAGCTACCGTGTTTTGAAAAAAGATAAATTTTGTGCTGTACTTATGGGCGATACAAGACAAAAAGGTTGTATGATCCCAATGTCTTTTGATGTTATGAAAATTTTCCAAGATGCCGGATTTACTCTTAAAGAATTGATTATCAAAGAGCAACACAACTGTAAAGCAACGGGATATTGGAAAACAAATAGTGTAAAATATAATTTTTTACTGATTGCACACGAGTATTTGTTTGTGTTTAGAAAATAAAAATTTACACTAAACCTCGCTCATTAAGTCCTTCAAAAAGCATTCTTCGTCCAGAGTAATTCCAGTAAGCACAATCTTGCTCCATAAACAACCATTTAATAGCCAACAGAATTACTTGGATAGGATGTTCTGTTCCTTCATGATCACAAAAGTATGCATTGATTTGAGACAAATCAGCATCAACGCAGTTGTAAATTTCTACAATTGCATTTCTTACTGTATTATACTCTTCAGGGTATGTGTTTAAGCAATATGTCAAAGCGTTAAAGATATCCTGATGACTGGGATTGCTGTATCGTCTGTTCTTTTTGAAATACATGCCTTTTACATTAACCGTAAAGTCAAATCCCTTATTCAATTGTGTAGGCCGATTGAGGTAAATACCATAATTTCCATATGTTTCAACATTATATTGATATCGTGATGCATTATTTCTTCGACCAGTGCCAGAAAATTCATTCAGAAAACAGGATATAAGTTCTATTCTCATTTGAGTTCGATTACTTACGGGCAATTCATAATCTACAATGTGTGATGGCATAATTTATTCCTCCAAAAATAATTTATATGTTTCAATTCCAAGTGCATCAGCTATACGCTGTATATTTTCAAGCGAAATGCTGCGGCGGTAACACTCGATAGCACTTATGTAGGTGCGGTGCATGCCACACTTCTCGGCAAATGCTTCTTGGGATATGCCCAACGCCTGTCGATAACGCTTCACGTTTGTTCCAAAAACTTTTACAATATCCATACTTGCAAACCTCCATACTATATGGTGCAATAATGAATACAATGAATCTACAGACAATAAGTAACAACTACTCAAGGTGGTGATTAAATGGCTAAAAAGGCTATAAATAAAATTATATATTTCGACAAAGAAACCATTAGAAATATTTTGCAAGAAAGAGACCATGGCGAACTATCAAGAGTAACGGATATATCATCAGCAGCTCAAGTTCAAACCTCCATCACTACGGAAGCGTCAGCAAAATTGAAACTAGAAGTTCCTCTGGTTTCACGAATTTCTTTTCTGTTTACCGGTAAAATTGATGCGTCTTATGTTATCAAAAGAGACAGCACAACAACTATATCATCAACGGAAATTTCTGAATTCGAAAAACTAAAACCACTTCTTGTGTCTATCCCTAATATCCAGCTTTCTGATATTGAAAATTCTTCAACATCGCTTAGAGTTGCTGGAGGATACCTCAAAATCGTCAAAGGCGGAATTGATGGCGTAGATACAAAAGAATTTAAAACTGTGATGGATAGCTATGATGGCTACGATACATATAAGGTGGATGAAAAACGCTATGTCCGCTTTAATAATTCAGCATTCGTAAGTAACTATAAGAGAAATGATCTGCTAACAACAACCATGACGTTATATTGTGTACCTGTGGGAAGTTTTGATAAAATGCGCTTTGATTTTATCCAAGAGATAAGTAAAATGGAGCGCTTAATATCAACCGCTGAAAAGCCTCAAACTTTAGCTGATTTGTATCCATCAGAAATTGAAATTAAGGGAAAAACCAATATGGCAAATGCTCAGAAAGAAATTGAAAATGTAACACTTTACGACGTTTTATATGCCTGTGTTACTGCGGAGGCATCATATGGAGGATAAGCGTAAATATCATATAATTATCGGTTCAAAAGCTTATTTTGATGCCTCTCTGCCGGATTTTTCTGAAGAAGATGAGGTGGATACTTTTCTGGAGCTTGTAAAGCTTTCAGATGCAGCAAAACAGAGCCGTTACAATTTCGATCAATATGCTAACACGTTAATTGTCAAAAACAACAATTATCACGGGATCGTCGAGGCAGCGCATGATCGTTTGGGTCCTTTGATTGAAGACTTAACAACCGATGATGCAGATATTTACATTCACAATCCACCCCGTGTTCTTAAAGAATACTTAGAAGATCAATATAAGCGTTCTCTTATAGAATTGGATGTTAAGTCAGAAGAATATGGAATAAAGCGTGATTCAGAAATGTTTGTCGAGAATATCGCAAGCATATCATCGAATTTGTTTGGACAGGCAAATGCTATTGCAGAAATAAGTAAGAGTCTGTGGTATTTAACAACCGTCAAACGAGAGAAACCATATGTGATAATGTTGTATGGTAATAGTAGCTTGGGCAAAACCGAATTGGTGAAGGAGATTTCCCAAAAATTCTTTGGTAGTAAGTGCTTAGAAAAGCACTTGTCGATGTTTAAAAACAACAATTATTCAGAGTATTTTTTTGGAGATGCACCCAATCGCAAAAGCCTTGGTTTTGACCTGCTTGAACGTGAATCAAATTTAATCTTCTTTGACGAGTTGGATAAATGCCCGGAACACTTTTTCTCAGCGTTTTATACGCTGTTTGATAACACCCTTTTCAAAGACGCAACGTATGATGCGGATGTGTCTAGCATTGTAATTATTCTAACATCTAATTATCAAACTGAGGATGAAATGAAAAAACAGCTCGGTCTTCCCATTTTTTATCGTATTGACAAGATGATTCATTTTGATGATTTTGGTTGCGATACGATATATGCGATTGTTAAGAGTGAAATCGAAGCCAGAAAAAGCGAATATAGTGACAAGCTAACTCCAGAAATGGTATATGCCGCCGTAAGCCCATTAGTATCCGCTACTGGCGAAAATGCAAGAACTATAAAATATAAAGTTCAGCAAGTTATCGAAGAACTCTTATTCCAAGAGGTTGTAGAGAAGATGACAAAAAACTGAAGCAATTATGATGCTGAGTAGACAAGATATACTTGTATTGCGTGGCAACGAAATGGCAACAAAAAAATCGGATAGCGTATGCTTTACCGATAATACAAATAATGAAGATACTCTCTGCTAAATCTCATAAACAAATGTGTTTAAGATTGGTTTACAGGGAGCGAGCGTTATCAGTCCCTGCCCGTATGTATTCTCGACTGCGTTTATTCATTGAGAGCAAAATATTTCGCAGTAACCGTCCCTGTTTTGCACCGCTATGCCGATACATATATGGGAGGGGATATATATACTCTGCGCAGGACACATTATCTGATTTCATTGCCCATATAAAGGAATTTGCCGATTGCGCTGCATTTGCAGCGGATATATTGAAGAATAATCAAGTCTTGAGTGGCCGAAATAAGGCTGAGGTATTCTATGAAATTGCGGCGAAGCTGCATGAATATTTGGACATAGATACATTTGAGGATTTTCGTCATTTTGCTAAAGAACCACTGCTTGAACTTGTTTTGCGTTCAGTAAAAGGAATGGGTGACGCCGGGGTAAATTATATGTTCATGATGGCAGGAGACCCCAATCGGTGCAAACCTGATGTTCATATTCACCGATGCATAAAGAATGCACTTGGCACGGATATTCCAAATGACGAATGCCAAATATTGTTTAGACGCGCAGTCGAAGAGCTTCAGATCTGTGGATACCCTGATTTGACTGTAAGAGACTTGGATAGTATAATTTGGAATAAATATCAAAGAGGCAAGCCTATGTCTTAAATGTCGCCCCACAGGCGACCAAACCCTCCTTCGGCTGCGCTACAATGAGAGCGCAATCAAACGAAGGAGGGTTTTCATTATGACAGAATTGGTTTTCATCCTGGATCGCAGCGGCTCCATGGCGGGGCTGGAGGCGGACACCATCGGCGGCTTCAACTCCATGATCGCGAGGCAAAAACAGGAGGCGGGGGAGGCGCTGGTCTCCACCGTACTCTTTGACAACGAGAGTGCGGTCATCCACGACCGCCTGCCGCTTTGTGAAGTGCCGCCCCTGACGGAAAAGGAGTACTTCACCTGCGGCTGCACGGCGCTGCTGGATGCCGTGGGCGGCGCCATCCACCACATCGGCAACATCCATAAGTACGCCCGTCGGGAGGACGTGCCGGAAAAGACGATGTTCATCATCACCACCGACGGCTACGAAAACGCCAGCCGCCGCTACGATTATGAGCGGGTGCGCCGTATGATTGAACGGCAGAAGGAGAAGTACGGCTGGGAGTTCCTGTTCCTCGGCGCAAACATCGACGCGGCCAAGGAGGCGGCACGCTTCGGTATCGGTGCTGATCGTGCAGTGAACTACAAGTGCGACGAGGCGGGCACGGCACTGAATTACGAGGTCATCAGTGAGGCCGTGTGCAGCGTTCGATCGGCCCAACCTCTCAGCGCCGACTGGAAACGCTGCATTGATGAGGATGTGAAGAAAAGGGGTAGATAATTTCAGGCAACTTCAAGCCACCACGCCGCCCAATTTCTGCCACGCTGTAAGCAAAGAATAGGCGCTGCCCCCGGTCAAAGGAATGGCCGGGGGCAGTGTCTTTTTCACCTTCTTTTCCGCCTCACAGCGCCTTCAGCTTCCGGCAATATTCCGACTCCGCCATTTCCCCTGCCTGAAACGCTGCGCGCAACTCCTCCGCCACGGCGACGATGCGATTCCATTCATCGGTGGAGAGGGTGCCCCGCTGCTTCCGGCCCTTTAGGCGGTTGTAGGTGCGGGCGTACTCCTTGGCGGCGGCCTCCCTCAGTTTCCGTTTCGCCGTCTCATGGGCGCCCACGCTGCGGCAGGTCTTGCCGTGCTGGCCGAGGATGGGGCGGTCGCAATACTGGGTGTTATACCCGCCCACGGCCACGAACCAGTGTCCGCAATTCTTGCACCTGCGGGGCAGATTCCCTGCGGCAATCCCCCTCGTCAAGTCCAAGTAGAAAAAAGCAATTAAGTCGTCAAAAGTGGAGCGCTCCGCCATCTTCGGCTTCCCGGTTTTCTCGTCCAGGTACGGGATAAAGGATATGTGCGCCGGGAAATCAAAGCGGAATGAAGCTACGGGCGGGTCGTAGAACGGGTCGGATTCCTCGTCTATATCCGCCAGCTTTGCCTTCCTGATTCCATCCTTGAAGCGGCCATAGGCGTCAATATAGTTCTCCCGCTTGCAGGAGGGCAAGCCCTCAAAATACGCCGACAGCATCCACTGGGTGTTGCGCCGGAAGTCGCTCAAGTCCTTGCCGATCCGGCTGAGCCGGGCTATCCAGCGCGCATAGTCGTCGTGGGCCTGCGTCCCTCGGGTCATCATCTCGTCCCACATCTCCCGGCAGTCCTCGTCGCTGGTGAAGCAGGACGGCGCATCCTCCCGCCGCAAAAGAAGGTCATACAGCGGCAGCTTCCGCAGCAGATGCCACAGCCGCCGAAACGCCTCGTTGGCGATCCCGGCGCTGGACGGGTCCCGGGCGGCGAAAAACATCTGCGCCTCGGCAGCAAATTCCTTGGCCGCAGCGCCTATATCCAGGGCGAGCTGCCCCGACACCTCCAGCGCCTCCGCCGCAAAATATCCCAGTGGGTACTCCTCTCCCGCCACGATCACGCCTGCCGCTGTAAAGTCGGCGGAAAAGAAATCCACTGCGTCATGGCTCATCCGAAACATAGTTGCCCCTCCATACCCGATTGATTTTTTGCGTGTGTGCCGATATTTCCGAAACGCCTTGCAAATGCGTTTTTATCTGTTATACTCATAATACCCGATAATAGTAATATTGTCAATCGGGTATATTCTGTCTGTGAAAGGGGGGCAGCCCATTCACCATTCCATCCAAAAAGAAAGCCGCCGAACTGCGGCAACAGTCCGGCGGCACGCCGCGCTTCGGAAAACGCAGACGCCATCTGCCACAAGTCTAACAGAGAGGCCTCCGAAACGCAAGTTCTTTTTCTCTGAATTTGAAATTAAGGAGTGTTTTATGAAACGATCCGACTACACCGACTACGACCAACTTCCGCTGTTCCTCAACGCAGAAATGACGGCCAAGCTCCTGGGCATCTCCCTCTCCAGTGCCTACGAGCTCATGCACGAAGAGGGCTTCCCTGCCCTGCGCATCGGCAATCGCATCGTCGTCCCCAAGGAAAAGTTCTGCCGCTGGATAGACCGGCAGACGGGAGGTGCCCGATGACCCGCACCCTACCGTGGCAGACGCCCGCCCGAAACTACCACCCCCTGCCGAAAGTCCTTTGCCGGCTGGGCCTGTCCCCCGGCGAAATCGCTGTGTACTCCTTTCTCATGTACTGCGAAAACCGCACCACCTACCAGTGCTACCCCAGCTACCGCACCATCGGCGAGGCCGTAGGCATGAGCCGCAACACCGTTGCGAAATATGTCCGGCTGCTGGAGGAAAAGGGGCTCATCCGCACGGAGCACACCACCGTCACGCTGAAAGATGGCCGCAAGCGAAACGGTTCTCTGCTCTACACGATCCTCCCGCCGGAGCAGGCCGTGGAGCAGTTCAATCGGCGGCAGCTGGCCAAAGCGGAAGCCGCCGCCGAGCGCCGTCGCATACAAGATACGCTGGCCAAACAGGCCGCAGAAGCCTCGTGTTCGCCCCTGTGAGCCGCTGTGTGGCTTCGCAGGAACGCGGGTGGGTAAGGATAGCGGCCTCGGAGGTTTGGAGGGATTTCGGACCACTTTTCGGTGCGCCGAAAGCGGTAGCAGGAGAAAGGCATTGGCGCTTTTCAGCGCCGATGCCGGTCACGGCAGCCCGCAGTGCGGGCTGCCACGGGGGGCTGCGGGATTTTGAGATTGACGCTGATTTTCAGTCTCCCAATATGCTTTGGCGCTATCCTTTGGAAAAATGCCCGTTTGCCCCGTGTTTTCAAGGGTTTTGGGCGGCGCAGACATACGAAAAAGGAGGAATTTTTAATGGGCAACAACGAAAAAAGCCGTCACTCCGTGTGGCTGTCAGACGAAGTGTGGCAGGAAGTGGACGCATTTTACAAGCTGGATAATTGCCCCACCCGCAACGAGTTTGTGGAGAAGGCCCTGCGGCAGTATTGTGGCCGCCTACACGCCGAACGGTCGGTCGCATACCTGCCCCGTGCACTGCAAGAGATGCTGGAGGGCACACTGGGCGTGTTCGGCGACAGGCTGGGCAAGATGCTGTTCAAGCTGGTGGTGGAGCACAACATGACCAACCATCTGCTGGGCGGCGACATAGATATGACCCGGGACGAGTACAACAAAATGCGCGGCAGCAGCGTCCGGGAGGTGGCCTCCACCCATGGCAACATCTCCTTTCGGGATGTGCTGCTGTTCCATCGGGAGGAGTAAGCGGTGCAAAATCTGCCGCGCCGTAAGCAAAGAAAAAGAAAATCTTTCAGTAGCTTTCCCCCGCAGCTTGTGGTATGTTGTGTTGCTGCAAGGAGGTGACCTTAATGGCAAAACGAAGACCGGCCGGTGACGGCATGGTGCGAAAGCGTGACGATGGACGATGGGAAGGCCGCATCGTCATTGGGCACCGGGAAAACGGCGAGCCGCTGTTTCGCCACGTCTATGCCAAGACGCAAAAGGCGCTGCTGGACAAACTCCATCAGAACATCGAGTGCTACCGGGATGTGGAGCTGACCGAGGACAGCCGCATGACGCTGGGTGAGTGGCTGGATCGTTGGCTTGCAGAGTACAAGGCGGGCACGGTGCGGCCCGGTACCCTCGAGGGCTACCGCCGCTACATCGAATACTACATCAAGCCGCAGCTGGGCGACAAGCAGATCTCCCTCATCTCTCAGCAGGACATCCAGCGGATGTACCGCCGTCTGAAAACGGAGGGGCGCATCCACGAGCATCCCGAGATGGATCATCAGCTTTCGGACTCCATGGTCCGCCACATCCACTCCACGCTCCACGCCGCGCTGAAGGACGCGGTGCAGGCGCATGTCATTCCCAGGAACCCCACCGAAGGCACAACGGCGCCCAAACCCAACTACAAGCCCAAGCGCATTCTGACCGGCGAGGAGCTGGATGCCTTCCTCGCAGTAGTGGAGCAGGACGAGGTATGGCGGGACTTCTTCCAAACAGAACTGATGACCGGCCTGCGCCGCGGCGAGATCTGTGGTCTGCAATGGAGCGACTTCGACGGGGACACCGGGACGCTGAAGGTGTGCCGAACCCTCCACAGCCAGCGGAAGGGCGAGTACACCGTCGGCGAGACAAAAACGGGAAAGGGAATGCGTACCATCCTCCTGCCGAAGACGGTGGCTGACATCCTGCGGCGGCGCAAGGCGGATACCATCAGTCAATGGATATTCCCCGACCCAGTGAAGCCGGAGGATCCTGTCAACCCCGGCTCGGCCTACCTCCACATGAAAACGCTGCTCCAACGGGCGGGGCTGCCCAGTATCCGCTTCCACGACCTGCGTCATACCTTCGCCACCCACGCCCTCACCAGCGGTGTGGACGCCAAAACCCTGTCCGGTATCCTGGGCCACACCAACGCCTCCTTCACGCTGGACACCTACACCCATGTCACATCGGATATGCAGAAGCAGGCCTGCGGTATCGTGGGCGGCTTCATGGAGGACATCTTTGGAAAGGAGTTGAAACCGTGGCAAGAAAGCGAAAAGCCGGAGACGGAACAGTAAGGCAGCGCAAGGATGGTCGGTGGGAGGGGCGCATCGTCATCGGCTATGACGATAACGGCTATCCCAAGACGAAAAATGTCCTTGCCAAAACGAAGAAGGAGTGCGTTGAGAAGCTCCAAAAGCTCAAGGAGGAATGCGGCGGGCTGAAGCCGGAGAAGGTTCGTCCCGAGATGCCCTTCGGGGATTGGCTGACATACTGGTACGAGAATCACGCCAAGCCCAAGATCCGCCCCACTACGCAGGAGACCTACGAGAGCCGCATCCGCCTGCACATCATTCCGGAGATCGGCAGCATCCCGCTGAATAAGTTGACGCAGAATGACTTGCAACAGTTCTATGGCCGACTCAAGAAAAGCGGCCGGAAGCGCTTCACCGACAAATACGGCGAAGGGCTGTCCGACCGAATGGTGCGCATGTGTCACGCCACCTGTCGCTCCGCGCTGGAGAAAGCGGTGCAGGATGGACTGATTCGCGTGAACCCGGCCATCGGCTGCAAGCTGCCGCCCAAGAAAGCGCGGGAAATGCAGGTGCTGACGCGGGAGGAGTTGCAACGGTTTCTTATCCAGGCGAAGTTTGAAGGCTACTACGAAGTGTTCCTTCTGGACTTGGCCACCGGCCTGCGTCGGGGCGAGTTGATGGCGCTGCAGTGGGACGATCTGAACTTCAAAACCGGTGTGCTGAATGTGAATAAACAGGTCTACGATGTGCGTGGCCAGCTTCAAATCAGCACGCCCAAGACGAAGAACTCCGTCCGCAAGATCGTCCTGCCGCCCGCGGTGGTGGCAGTGCTGCGGGAGTACAAAAAGACGGTGGACTCCCGCTGGATGTTCCCGTCACCGGTGAAGGAGGACTGTCCCATTACACCCGGCGTGGTGCGCCGCAGGCTGCAGCTCATTCTGGAACACGCAGGGTGCAAGCATGTTAGATTTCATGATCTGCGCCATACATTCGCAACGCTGGCGCTGGAGAACGGTATGGATGTGAAAACGCTTTCCGCCATGCTGGGTCATGTGTCGGCGGCCACCACGCTGGACATCTACACCCACATCACCGACGATATGCGGCTCACGGCTGCCGCCAACATTGACCGTGGCATCGGCAAAGCAGCGCCGCAGGAGGACGCTTCAGAGTCGGGGGAGGAAACTGCCCCGGCCCAGGCGGAAAAGCCGAGTATGACCGATTTTAAGCCCTACGTGGGCCGCAAGCGCAAGTCCGGTACCGGCTGCGTCACCGAGATCAACGACCATCTCTTCGAGGGGCGCTATTCTCCCAAATGGCCCGACGGCAAAAAGCACGCCCGCAATGTCTACGCTCACACCCGTGAGGAGTGCGAGGAAAAACTGAAAGTGCTGATCGTGGAGATGAAAGCGGAAATTGCAGAACTGAAACGGCAGAAGGCGGAGAGTGCGCTGTCACCACAGGAGCCGGAGAAGGATAAGAAGGAAGGGCGGAAGAAAAAGACGAAAAAGAGTAAATAGAAAGAATCGCCGACATGGGTACCGAGTAATTGACACCCATGTCGGTGATTTTCACTGTTTAGCAAGATTAATACTCTTCGATGTTATGCATTTCAGACAACTGTGTATATTTGGAAACCAATTTCTCCATTTCAGAAATTAATGCTTTTTTGTTGCTAAAGCTCGCCTTTTCCAAAGATTTGAAATCCAAACTGATAACTCTCAGCATGAAGCCAAGATCCCAATGCATATTTTGGCGGAATGCCTGGAGCTGTTCATTCGTTGTTTTTATGTTATGTTCAGAGGCAAATCTAAAGCCAGATATAATATCGCTTAGTATCTCTATATTAGCATTATCGAATGAGCTTAATATTTCATGAACTTCTTCTTGAGTTTCTTTTTCAGCTATCAGATTGTTTTTTTCGGATATACAAAGAAATTTATGAGAATTCAGAATGTCTGTTGTCATTCTCATAAGCTCGCTATTTTCATCATCTAATAAGTCAATTGTGTGTCCATATTTTTCGATTTTTAAAATATAGAATAAAATACAGAAAACAAATACATATGGAGCAACATCGACCTCTTTATCAAGTATTGCGTTCATGCGCTGTTCTGATAATTTGATTTTTATGCTTTGAGCATTACCACCTATACTGCTTTGGTGATACCATTGATTAAACTCGATTGAATCATCATTGATATCTTCCGGAGACAGAGCTTCATTCGCATTTATTCGCGTATTTAAATATGAACGTGATACCCCAAGGGTCCCAAGTCGAGTTACCATATCATCAATTAATGCTTCAGGTATGGGCAAAAGGCATTCTACCGTATCATAGTTGGTAAACCATAATTGCTCTTCAATTTCTTTTGACGAATACTTAAATCTGAGTGATGCGTATATCTGTTCTGCCAACTCAGTAGAACTATTCTCTCCAGAAATAAATTGCAAAATTGAATATAGTTCCTTGGTATCGATGGTTTGAATATTGCCGCTTTCCAACTTTGAAATAAATGCAGGGCTTTTCCCAATATATGCAGCAAGACTCTTGGCCTGTATTTTATTTTGCAAACGAATTCCCCGAAGCGTTTCAGCGAGCTCCGGCGTTACTATTGCACGCGGCATATCTAAGTCTCCCTCTTGTTTGTATCTTTATATTATAGCAATTACGGTTTAATTTTTCAATAGTTTTACTCATTTTTATAAATAGTAAAATATTTTACTCAATTTGTTGATTTATCGGCAGGCGCATGATATAATAAGAAATATCTACAAAGAAGGAGGTGAGACAATGGCGACTAATCCCCCTAAGGGCGATGGACATAGAAATGGTGCGGTGAAACAGCGCTCCCAGACGTTTAACCCTAAAACCGAACGTTGGGTAAAACGTGACACTCAGACCGGCCGATTTATGGACGTCAAACAGGACGGAACCCCCTTTAAGGGTGTTCGAAAAGAGAAGTAATCTCCGATATCCCTGGGTGGGTGATTGTACCCACCCAGGAGATAATCGTACAATATATTAGAAAAGAGGTGTTGTCCATGAAAATTAGTAAACTTTTCAATTTGGGAAAATCACAATACGAGTTAGATTTTGTCGATATTGATCCAGAGGTTGATACCCCTCTTTTCCTGGATCCATATTACATTTCAAAATGTGACTTTCCGTTTGCAGCTGAGGCTCACCGTACCATTCGTTTTTATTTCGAATTTCTGCTTGCTCTTCTGAAAGGGGAAAAGCATCAGCAGGCAGAGGAACTTTTTTCCTATTTGGGCGAGAGTAATGACATATGTATGGGAATGTCTACAGGCATGCCAAGTGGGCATGGGATGGGGCCTGAGGATACCAAGGCGATTTTTGCGCAACTCTTAAAAAGCCGTGCAATCAAAACCGGTATCATGGAAGACATCGAAGATTTCAGAATCTTTGTTCCAAATGTTGACAAAGACAAAGTGTCAGATATGACTGCAAATATTATAAAGATTCATCTGATTCAATATACAATTGAACAGTGTGAGCTGCATGGTATCCCTCTGACGCAGAATGTCCCTTCTGGTATGTTTTGGGATCCCGACAAGAGACTATGGGATAACTTGTACGTCCCACGTCTGGTAATAAATGAAAAGCCGATTCTATTGGTTCCAAAAAGAATTGTATCTTTTACAGACAAGTATACTCCAAATGAATATCGTCAGCATTTTGTCTTGAATTATCTAAAAAATGAACATCTAAGACTTCGGACAGGCTTGGTTCAAAAACGAAAGAACGGAGAGGAGTATGTCACAAAAAAGAGTATAACAGAACAAGAGCCCATCATTGATAAGGAGTATCTGGCCAAGTTTACGGAGTTGCACCCAGAGGTGTTTGCTGACTTCAAAAGTAAGACCTTTGGTAAACTTTCTTCACTCAAAGGAGCAGTTTTGGATGACACTGATGCGAAGGAAATATGTGAGTATTTGATTGAAAAGTTGGAAAAAACTCCAACAGGAACAGCGGCTGCTTCGGAATATCATCAATTAATTATCGGGATTCTGGAATTGCTTTTATATCCTAACTTGTCTAATCCCAAAAAGGAGAAGGAAATCCACGAGGGGCGTAAGAGGATAGATATTGTCTTCAACAACTCAGCGGAATCGGGCTTTTTCTACAACTTACCCAACAAGGATGTGTCGTTACCCTGTCCGTTTGTCTTTGTAGAATGTAAAAACTATACGGGTGAAGTGGCAAATCCCGAGTTAGACCAACTTGGAGGAAGGTTTAGCAACAGAAGAGGACGAGTTGGCATTTTGGCGTGCCGCAGCTTGGATGACAAGAAAACATTTATGAAAAGATGCGCCGATACTTTAAATGACGATCGTGGCTTAATAATTCCGATATGCGACGAAGATTTAAAAATGGCGTTATCGCTATTTCCTGAGAGTGGAGTCGATGCAGTAGAGCAAATATTTCAGGAAACATACGAGGAGATTGTATTCATGAAGTAAAATATACCATGATGCAAATAGCGTAACTGTATAAAACGATAGTATCATCATAGTTCAACCCCTGCGCCGCAATAAACAAAGAATAAGAAAATCCCTCTAAAATCGTTGATTTCAGAGGGATTTTGGTCCGAGTAGTGCGACTCGAACGCACGGTCTCCTGGTCCCAAACCTATGTCTGAACTTTCAGCGAGGGGCCTTGCGCCCTCTTTGGCACTTTCCGGCACTCCTGCGGTTCCTCTTTGGAACTCTATTGGCCTGTTTATTTCAGCCACCGCTTTCGTCTTTTGGGATTTGTGTGGGATTGAATTCTGTATATTAAAAGTGCTTCCGACCGGGTTTACCTCCAACAGCGGGTGCTTTTTGCCGCAGAGAGCAGCTCAGAAATTGCGCCGCATAAACAAGGAAATAAACCCGATGACAAAGAAACAGCAGGCTGACTTGGATGATAGCCAGCCTGCTGAGCGAAGATGTTTATTCGATATTTTGCCTTTCAGCAGCAATGCGTGTTCTTTTACCAGAGAATGCAATGCCGATTTTTATAATTGACGTAACATTCATTGCCTGCAAATCAACGCTGTATGCACGGTCGTTAATCTGTTGCAAGGCAACATTAGCAAGGTCTTCAAGCTGTGCTTCAGAGCGGTCTTTTCCGGCCTTTAATTCAATCAGAATACCAGGCAGCCGCTTATTCAAAGGAAGCATCTGAATATCAAATCGTCCATCACCAGCTTCGCGATTGGAGGTAATGCGATAGCTGTTGTCCATCACAGCGCACATGCCCAATATCAGACCATGGTAAAATGTTTCGTCGGCAGCATCGTGGAAACTTATTGTTTGGAGCAGAAACTTCTCCAAGGTTTTTTGCAGTGAGTCGCTATCTACCTTGTAGATAGCTTCCTGAATAGCAATAGCAACGGAACGAGGAATAATATTCTCAAGCTGAGAGAGGATCTCTTTGCTGTAGACGAAAGAAATCTCTTTGTTGGGCAGAGCCACTTCGCACATATAATCCTCGCCGTAAGACTGGTCGCAGCTCACAGCCTTCAAATAACCTGCCACCAGCAGGAAGCTGTAAACAGAGGACGGATCATTCTGGATCTGCGGATAAATGACACCGGTGTCAATGTGCGTAACAAAAGACTCGCCCTTCATCAACAGTTCCAGACGCTCCATAATATCCGGCGTTGCAGAAGCCAGCACCTCACGGATGATGTCATTGCTTCCGGTGGACTGCCAGAATGCTTTGGGACGGCAGTTATTGTTGAAGTATCCAATGACAGACCAGGGATTAAAAATCTCGGTATTGCCGAAAAGGTAACCATCATACCAATCGCAGAGTTCCTGATATTTATCAGAAGCATGATAGTAGTCTGCCATCTCGTGTACTTCGCTTGAAGTGAAGCCGAAATATTCACTGTAGCGCTCGTCTAAAATCGAGTTGATCTTCAGGTTGTTCAGGCCGCTGAAGATACTTTCCTTGGCAACACGCAGAATGCCGGTCAGGAAACCATAGCTCAGATGCGGATTGTCCTTCAGCCCACCGGAGAACAGGTTTCGCATGAATCCGATGATCGTGTCATAGAAGCCGCTCACATGACCCTGCTGAATGGGAGTATCATATTCGTCAATGATGACGATAGGTGCGACATCGTGGTGCTTATGGAGGAGCAGCGTCAGTGTCCGCAGGGACATTTGATATTCCACTTCGTCAGCAGCTTCTGTTGCAAGAAGGGAATATTCCTCTTTTTCGTAATCACTAAGCGCGGAGCTGGATGCCAACTCGTCGTGGCGGCGGAATTCCTGTGCGATCAGCTTTTGGAGCGTCTGATAGGTTTCTTCCCAAGAGGTGTATTTAACATCCTTGAAGGACAGGAAGATCACAGGATACTTTCTATGGTGGGCAAGATAGGATTCTCCGCAGGACCAGATTTTCTTATCTCTGAAGTAAACGGAAGTGTCCTCGGTCGTCTTTTCGAAGAAAGTGCGGAGCATATCCATGTTCAACGTTTTGCCAAAGCGTCTGGGGCGGGTAAATAGGGATACTTTGGGGCGCTCGTCCAGAAACTCCTTGATCATTAAGGTCTTGTCCACATAGTAGTAGTTTTTGCAGGCGTCCCGGTAATCAGATACGCCAATGGGCAAAGGCTTGCGCGCAGATGATACTGCGGGCTTTACCACACTTCGGTGACCACGCTTATCCATCGGCTTTTGCGTGCTGTCCGGGATAAACCACTGCCTGCCCTCCTTATACGCGCCGGAAATGCGTCCGGCTTTGCAAAGCGCATTGACCCGCCGTTCGGTGATCCCCCAAGCGGCAGCCGCTTCTTTGATCGTCATATTGGAACACCTCCATTGCAGTTCGTCAAGAATATTATAACCGCTGCTCCGAATAAAATCAACTATATTATTCCGAACAATAGAGGCGTTATTCGGAATAGTAGTTTTCCTGCAAATATTCCGTTCTTTCCGGTAGCTATTTCCTGCTTTCTGTGATATTGTTCGTTTGCCAAAAGGAGGCGACGATATGCAGAAAGAAAATACCATGACAGTCGGGCAGTGGTGCGGCCAGTGGTTCATCGCCAACCGCCCCAAGTGGAACGGCAACACCGAGGGCGGGTACCGCAATCTGATTTACGGCCACATCCTACCCAACATCGGAAATGTAGCACTCTCCGACCTGACAGAGCAGACGGTCACGGGTTTCTACGACAGCCTGCGAAGCCAGGGACTCGGAAACAGAAGCGTCTGGTGCGTCCATTTGCTCCTGCGACGGTGCATGGACAAAGCAGCACGGGATCGGCTCATTCCCTACAACCCGGTGCGGCTCTGCCGGGAGCCCAAGGCAGAGGAATACAAAACAGCCCCTCTGCGATTGGGGCAGCTCCAGCGTTACCTGAACGCGGCAGAACAGCTCGGCATACTCCCCATCATCTATACAGGACTTTCAAGCGGCCTGCGGCAATGTGAACTGATCACCTTGTCGTGGGCCGATTTTCATGTCCGCTACAGGTACATCCTCAAAGGCCAGCGGTTGCTGACGCTCAATGAGAAAGCGGAGCATCTCCTGAAGCGGATACCGGAAACAGACTCAACCTATGTGTTCCTCAACCCCAAAACCGGAGCGCCGTATAAGCTCCACGAGTTCTACTATCTGCACAAGAAAATATTGAAACAGGCTAAGCTCCCATGGGCGGCCTTTCGTGATCTGCAGCGCCAGTGTATGGAGGTGGGAATATGACGCTTCGGGAATACATCCTCTTCTGGCAGGAAACCTACGACAGGCACCAAAGCAGGCCGACCACCTATGCGGCACACAACTATGTGTTCAAAAACCACATTCTCCCCGGTTTAGGAGATGTGCTCCTCTCTGAATTGACATCGGAGAGGGTTGGAGAATTTCTGGAGGAACGGAAGCACTTCGGCAATCATCGACCCGGCAGCTCTGGCTTGGGAGGAGAAACCATGCGGCACATCCACCGCCTGCTCCAGCAGTGTCTGGATCAGGCCATACGGGACGGTCTCCTGACGGAGAATCCTGCCAAGGCATTCCGCTACCGCAAGTCAACAACGGTGAAAGCGAATATCATGACGCCTCTGGAAATGGAGGACTATCTGGATGCCGCCGAGCGTCTGAGCTACCTCCCTATGTTCATGCTGGCGCTGACGGCAGGCCTACGCCAAGGCGAGCTAATCGCCCTGAAATGGAGCGACCTTGATATCGAAAGTCGGACGCTGACCATTGCGGAAAAACGTGCCGTAGAACGGCGTGAGCTGGTGGAGTACGGTAGCCAGACGAGGTCAATAAGGCTGACCCAGGAGGTGGTCGACCTTCTCATCATGGAGTACAGCAAGCACCCCAGCAGTCCGCTCATGTTCATGCACCCGGCCACGCTGAAACCTTACTCGCCGCAGATGGTGCGCCGGATGCACAACGAGATCATAAAGGAAGCGGGCATCGACCATATCCGATTCACGGATCTCCGTCATACCTGTGCCATCCTCGCTCTGAAGAACGGCATGGATGCCAAGGAGTTGGCGCAGATGCTGGGTCACTACCGACCGACGATCACCCGGCAGAACTATGAACCCTATCTGCCCCACAAGGTACAAAATGAGGATTTGCCAAACGAGACCACCCAGAGCGAACTGCAACAGGCGGCAAATATTCTGGATAATCTTCTGAAGCTCTGATAGCTATTCCGCAAAAGGTGAGTTGTCCGCAGAACTCAATCATTTTACATCCAAAGAGGAGGAACCAAAATGAAAAATAGAATCATCATCGTCGCAGCAATCACCGCCTGTCTGGCCCTGTGCGCCGCCATGTGGCCGCAGACCGAAACGGTCGGGGAAACACCCGCGCCGCCCCAGACACCCGCCGTAAGCGCCCCAGAGCCGATTGTCGCAGAGGCCAAATTAGAAACAGAAATCGATTTGCCACCAGAGAAAGAAAAGGCTGCGACTCCACAGCCGGAACAGACCCAGGAGGCCGTCACAGAACCGAAGTCAGCACCTGCGGAAACACCCGCAGTCCAGTCCGCACCGGAGCCAGAACCTGTCCCGGAAGTGTCTTATGGTCTCGCCCCGGAGCAAGCTGCAGAACCGCACGTAGCTAAAACAACCATTGAACCTCCGTCTGGCGACATGGTCTATGTCCCCGGCTTTGGCTGGATACAAAGCGAAGGTCCCAACCATGTCGAGTACGCCGAGGATATGTACGAGAACGGCAACAAAATCGGCATCATGGGCTGAAACAGGATCTGCTGGGAGCGGTTATGCTGCTTGCATACGAAAGCTGCTGCACCGAAAAGTGGTTGGTATCATATTATGATACCAACCACTTTTTGCCGATGTGGAGTTGAAAAAGCCAATAGTATCTCCTCGTGGTCTGATGGCGACGAGGAGTAGAACATAGGCGGCGGCTCAACGGTTGAGCCGCCATAAACAATAAAAAAGCTGCGGAAGCGAATCGGAACGTTTCCGTGGCTTTTTTATCGTGACCAGATGATTCGAAATCTTCTCTCTGAAATCGAAAACGCAGATCTGAAAACTGGATTTCTGATAGACAAAATGGTATTTCTGTGTTAAGATTATTTTGTGTTAGTGTAAACTCAGTGTATGAGGTGTTTATATGAGTCAAATTATCCAAAGATTAGATCAGCAGCAATTGAAATCCCTTTGTGGTGTTGTGGCTCATACTTCTGAAGGATTGACCAAAAGCGAATTAACAACACTTTTAGGTCAATGCGGAATTTGTGCTGTTGATGACGGCTCCTCCCGTAATCAGTTGGGATATACCATAGGCTTAAACAAAAGAGACTGGCTTTACAATTGTCTGGTAACAGAGATAAACAAGAGCCAATCGTTTAGTAAGGTCTTTTCGTTTTTGCAGGCAGTGCTGAATCCTGCCGCATACACGAGTGCTGATAGCAGACAAAAATACAGGCACTTGCTCGAAGAAACAAACAAAATTCTCCTCTTTGCTGGATTATCGATTGACCAAAGCGGACGATTGGTAGTAGTTTCGCAAGCTGAAACACTTACTGAAGTTGACCTGCGAGTCAACCACCTGAAAAAAGCTCTATATGACCGTGCCATACATTCCGAGGTACAGAAGTACTGCATTGAAGACTATTTGAGAGCAGATTATTATGATGCCGTGTTTGAAGCAGCAAAAGGATTGGCTGAACGTGTCCGGCAGATTTCTGGCTTGACTACAGATGGTGGAACACTTTTTCAAACTGCGTTGTCCAAGAACGATCCTTATATCTTCTTCAACGCAATGAAAACAGATAGCGAGCGCAGTGAATTTACAGGCTTGAAGGAGCTACTTGAGGCAATCTTCCACTTGGTTAGGAATCCAGCAGCGCACACCCCAAAAGTTAATTGGAAAACCGACGAAACAAAGGCTCTTGATATACTTACGTTAATATCGTTTGCACACAAGTACTTAGACGAGTGTCACCGGATTCCAGGGAAATAGCGAGAGGATGTTTTATATGGATAGACCTCAATACATTAATTGGATTGCCAGGGAGGACGGCGTAGTTTTCGAAGATCAGCAATCTTTGAACTGTTACAGGCTATCCTATGTCATAGATAATGCAATCCTCGATGATTGGGCACTTCACATTCGCAGACATTATGTTTCAGATGGTGAATTGGAAGAAGATGCCGCACTGAACAATTTGCCGGTTGAGGAATACCTGCGTCAATTCATCATCCCACAGAAAAATGAGCCATTTGGACCGACTGCGCGATCAAATGATATTAGTGAAATCCTATTTGCGGATTTGTTTGAGTTTGTGCTGAACTATGAAGTTCCCCGGTGTAAACAATATAACCGCTCTGGAAAAAACGAATCTGAGCATGGCACAGATGTAATTGCATATAGGTTCTTCACTGACGAGAAAAAACCACACAAGAATGATGAGCTTGTAGCAATAGAAGTGAAAGCGCTCCTTTCTTCAAAAGAGGCCGGCAAAGTAATTAAAGATGCGGTTGATGATTCAAAAAAGGACGAGCATCGTGTTTCTCATACTTTGGATTATTATCGAAAGAAGCTTCGCTCTATGGGAAAGTTATCAGAGGCATCGAGTATAGCAAGGTTTCAGCAAAAAACCGAGTACCCATACCAAACAGCCTATGTAGGGGCTGCTATTTCAAGTATGCCGTCAATCGAAAAGAAAGTCGTTGTCGGTATTAAAGGAGCGGATTTAGAACTGAAAACAGATCAGTCCGTTTTTTATGTTCACGGAGCAGATTTGATGTCCCTGGCACATCAAGTATTCGAGAGGTGTATTAAATGATTTTCTCAAATACTTCAAATTACATGCTCAAATATCAAAAGGCCAAAGCAAAACTTGTGGAGTATGACATTCCCCGAAAGGATTATCCTAAGTTTCCATTAAATTCGAATGAACTATCCTATCCTGTCGTTTACATTCTTTCTCGATATGCCGAAAGTGTTATTGAAAACAACGTAGCTGACATGGAAGAATTTTCACCGCATTTAGTGGCTGCTTCACAATACTTTGATGCGGCTGTAGGGGCCAATGATCGTGAGGAATATGATGTCGATTTTTTGCTGTCTGGAGCTGCGGCTTATTTTCTCTCTGATGATTTTGGAAGTGCAAAAGTTTTATGTTCTGAGTTTTTTGTACGGATAAATCCGGAAATCAACGAGCCTCAAAAAATCACGGGTAACTTACTTGGGTACCTTCTGCTGAATCGAGACTTTCATATAAGTGTAGATACTCCTAATGGAGAAAAAGTCTGCCATTCATTGCTGGCCTATTACAACACCGGAGAAGGGGTAGAGAAAATACGAGGCCTATTATCGGAGTATAGAAAAGCGGTTTATGAAAATGACGCTCCGATGGAAATATACTATGTCGATATATTGTGTGCCATTGTTATGGTGGCCTTGTCCAAGTCATCGTGGATCCTTCTGCCCAGGTATTCTGAGTTAGATCAGTCCCTGTGGTCAGATTACCTTAAAGGCCCCAAGGCACCAAGAATGCTGTGGCCTGCGCAACAGCTTATTGGCGAAAAGGGAGTTTTAAGGGGTCAGAGCGCAATAGTACAGTTGCCAACTGGAGTAGGAAAAACTAAAAGTATTGAGCTGGTGATTCGCTCGTCTTTTGCCTCAGGCAGAGCAACCACAGCAATAATAGTTGCTCCGCTCCGTGCTCTGTGCAACGAAATAGCAAATGATATGATTTCGGCATTCGGGGATGAGGTTTTAGTCAACCAGTTTTCTGATGTTCTCGAGGAAGACTTTTCCCTTGAGCTGTTCTTGTCCTTCAAGTCAAAAATACTGATCTGTACCCCTGAGAAGCTCAGTTATATTATTCATCATCAAGCTGATTTCCTGGATGAAATTGGTTTGTATATATTTGATGAAGGCCACATGTTTGATGACGGAAGTCGAGGGGCTATTTACGAATTGTTGATTTCTGAAATCCGGAGCCACATCTCAGGGAAAGAACAAATCATTCTTCTTTCTGCGGTACTTTCTAATGCCGAGCAGATTCAAAAATGGCTCTTGGGTGAAGCTGGTGTTTTAGCGTCAGATTCTAAAATTAAAGCGACACCCAAAACAATCGGGTTTGCCTCGCAAACAAAAGATATCCACTATTATTCTGATGATTCAGCGCAAGAAGATTTTTACGTTCCCCGCAGTATAGAGGTTATTGCATTACAAAAGCGTCCCCGCGAGAAAAAGCAGCGCTATTTCCCAGAATTAACAGATGCCAAAGACATTGCGATATATTACGCAAATAAGCTATGCAAAAATGGTGGAGTTGCCATTTTTGCTAATCGAACCAGTACCGTGCTGACTGTAATCAACAGAATTATTGAATTAAGGGATCGGGGATGCCTCCTCGCTGAGATTAAAGGAAACAGCGATGGCAAGGAAATGAGTCGACTGGCACAGTTGATGTCCGACTATTATGGGGAACAGCATCCATATACGATTGCCTGCTATTTAGGAGTTGTCCCGCATTATTCTAATTTGCCTAATGGACTGCGCCTTGCTGTAGAGCATGCCTGTAGAAACAAAGCTCTGCGTCTGGTTGTTTGTACGTCTACCCTTGCGCAAGGGGTAAACATTCCGATAAAGTATCTTTTTATGACCAGTTTTATGGTTGCAAGAAATAGCATGCGGATTCGCAGTTTTCAGAATTTGATGGGACGAACTGCACGCTCTGGAATGTACACCGAGGGAAGTGTTATCGTTACAGATCCACAGTTGTTCGATAATAAGAACAACCGAAAAAACGGTGGCAATTACAAATGGAACGAGTGCATTAAGATGTTTGATGATAGCGCTGCTGAGCCTTGCGGGAGTTCAATCTTGTCGCTTGTTCAGGATATTCGAATAGACTATGAAACCAGAGTTATCGGAGCCAAAGTTGCCCAACATATTATTGACCATTATAACGAACCTGATTGCTTTGAGCAGTATGTCAACAAACTTACTACTGCTCTCCATAAGGCATATCCTCAAAAAAACGCCAGTAGCATTGTGGAATCAGTGATGGCCCGTAAAAGTATTGTGGAGGCTATCGAAAACCATCTGTGTTTTGTGTTTTCAATCGATGAGAATGCGGATAAGCAATCGATAGCGGCTGATATTTGCAAAGAAACTCTGGCATACTTCATGGCAAATGATGATGAAAAAGCTCTGTTAGAAGAAATCTTTAACATCATCACATTAAAGACAAACAAAATTGATTATTCACAGATTAAGAACTACGCCAGGACTATGATTGGCATTGACAGTCTATTACAAATCGAGAAGTGGATAGCTGAAAATCACCTAACCCGGCAAAATTATACGAATGAACAACTGGTTGAGATGATAATATCTTTTTTTCAGGAAACCCATACGCTCAAAAAAGGAACAAAATGTTTTGCAGATATTTGCCAAATGTGGCTTGATGGTTGTTCGTTTGTTGAAATGTACGAAAGTACATCCTTGCCGATAGCAGATCTTGAAGATATCTGTAACAAATCCATTTCTTACGAATTGAGTTTCTTTGTGGGAAGCATCATTGATATCATCGAAATCAGCGACGAGGATATAGTAAATCCCTTGCCCAATTTGCTCCGCCTACAAAGAAGGTTGAAATACGGAGTCAAGACAGAAACCGCAGTTTCGATATGCGAGAAAATCTTCAACGACCGATTCCTCGCTAATCTTCTGGCAGACGAAATAGGCCATGATACAATCGAGACTAATAGCATCGTAGGCGTTATACAATCGCATAAAGATGATATTTTGGATATCCTATCGGCCTATCCGACATACTTTTCTGAGTGTGTCCAATGGGTATGTAAAGATTAACTTCATGCCTTACGCCGAAACTTTTGACTACATCAATTGTTCGTGCATATGAAGAATCAGAGGTGAAAAAATGACTGTTTGCTACAATAAATTGTGGAAACTCCTAATCGATAAAAACATGAAAAAGAAGGATCTCCGCTTAGCCACTGGTATGTCCACCACCGCCCTTGCCAAGCTGGGCAAGAACCAGCATGTCAGCACAGAGATTCTGACGAAGATCTGCACTGTGCTGGATTGCGACTTCTGCGACATCATCGAATTGGTGAAGGAGGAGCAGCATGATTGACTTTTCCAAAATCGAGCAGTATCGGGAGAACAACCGTATTGAGGCGAAGAAAGCCCTTGGCGGTCTGCCCAAAAGCATTTGGGAAACCTACTCTGCCTTCGCCAATACACACGGCGGCATTATCCTGCTGGGAGTGGAAGAATGGGCGGATAAATCCCTGCACACGGTAGATCTGCCCGACCCTGACAGACTTATCAAGGAGTTCTGGGATATCGTCAATAACCCCAACAAGACCAGCGTAAATGTGCTGTCCTCCAAGGATGTATTTGTCCAGGAGGTGGATGGCGACCACATTGTGGTCATCAATGTTCCCCGTGCGGAACGCTCCTATAAACCAGTGTATGTGGACGGCAATCCGCTCTGCACATACCGCCGTAACGGAGAGGGCGACTACCGCTGCACCAAGGAAGAATATCAGGCCATGGTGCGGGATGCTTCCGTGAAAACCCAGGACATGCTCATCCTGAATGAAATGGACATGACTGTGTTCAACAAGGAGAGCATCCGCAGCTATCGCCAGAGGATGCGTCTTTCCCGCCCCGGCCATGTATGGGAGGCGCTGGAGGATGAAGATTTTCTCCTGAAGCTGGGCGCCGTGGGCATTGGCTCTGATGGGAAGAAGCATCCCACTTCTGCCGGACTTCTCATGTTCGGCAACGAGTATGACATTGTGCGTGAATTCAACACTTACTTTCTGGATTACCAGGAGCAGTATGACGCTGATACCCGTTGGACTGACCGTATCATATCTTCCTCCGGCGACTGGAGCGGCAATGTGTACGACTTCTATTTCCGCGTCTATAACAAGCTGATTCAGGATATCAAGGTGCCCTTCAAAATGGACGGTGGTACTCGTATAGATGATACCCCTGTGCATCAGGCACTCCGGGAAGCATTGGCCAACTGTTTGGTGAATGCCGATTATTACGGCAGACAGGGGCTGGTTATCGTCAAAAAGCGTAATAGCATTACGATGTCCAACCCGGGCAGCTTCCGCATCGAAATTGATGCCGCAAAGAGCGGCGGTGTCTCTGATCCGCGGAACGGAACGATGCTGAAGATGTTCAACCTGATTGATATTGGTGAGCGCGCTGGTAGCGGCATTCCGAATATCTTCCGCGTCTGGCGCGAGCAAAATTGGGCAACTCCGGAGATTACAGAGCAACTCGAGCCGGAGCGGACAACATTAACGCTCTTATTCTCCAAGAGTGACGATAAAAGAGCGACGATAAAAAGCGACGGTAAAAAAGCGACGATAAAATCTGCGCGGCAGAAAGAAGAAATCATTGCATACCTTACTGATCATATTTCGGCCAGAAGTGCCGATATTGCAGAGCTCCTTGGAGTCAAAAGTACACGAGCCAAGAAACTCCTCTCTGAACTGACTGCGGAGGAAATTGTTGTAGCCGAAGGCGGGAATCGAAACAGAACCTATAAGCTGAAAGCGTAAGGAGAGTGTCAGATGCCAATTCCCAAATATGATGAGATGTACCGTGCCTTCCTTGATTGCTTGGCAGATGGCCAACTGCACAGATCAAAAGAGGTAAAAGATACGGTTGCAGGGGTTTTCTCGGTGTCCGAAAAGGAGCGGGCTGAGATGCTGCCAAGCGGAAAGCAGCAGCTTTTTGATAACCGTATTGGCTGGACAAGGACATATCTGAAAAAGGCAGGCCTTGTGCAAAGCCCGTCACGAGGTATTTATGTGATTACGCCAGCAGGCAGACAAGTCCTCAATGAAAATCCTCCTCAAATCGATAACCTTTATCTCCAGCGCTTTGAGTCATTTCGAAAGTTTATTTCTCCGAACAATAATGAAGAAATAGCACTTTCGACACCCATGGAAAAGGTGTCCGGTAAAACACCGCAGGATGTTTTGGATGAAGCCTTTCAGCAGATCAATACCACCCTGGCAGATGATCTCTTGAGTGAAGTAATGAAGCAGCCGCCCGCTTTCTTTGAACATCTGGTCGTCAAACTGTTGATGCAAATGGGATATGGTGGCTCGGTGGACAATGCCGGCACGGTCATAGGGCAAACCGGTGATGAAGGCATTGATGGCATCATCCGTGAAGACAAACTTGGCTTCAGCTTGATTTATATTCAGGCGAAGCGTT